>Ga0209403_10000254_pt1 | contig 86583 bp, 58 predicted proteins | sample ArcticOcean_MG_C_8_FD_187440 | JGI IMG/M metagenome (GOLD analysis project Ga0209403, IMG submission 187440) | Marine microbial communities from western Arctic Ocean - ArcticOcean_MG_CB11_86 (SPAdes) (version 2) | ecosystem: Environmental > Aquatic > Marine > Oceanic | place: Arctic Ocean...
GCCTGCGAAGCTTCTACGCCGGTGGAAGGCGGGCTGTCGCGCCGGCTTGTCTCGCAGTGATCCCTGGTGGATCCGAAAGCGCTGCGCTAACTGTCGCTTTTTCAAAAGCAGTCCGCTGGACGTGTCGTACCACCCGTTGCCGCTTCACGTATATTGCGGAACACGGCGCGCACTCACTCGAGTCCCGATACCTACAGTACAAAAAATCCTGTCAGCGTAAATGTGTGGGACGCTTGATCACGGTCTTTTTGGCGTTACGAGGTTGCCAACGAGTTACGCTTTCCCTTGAATGTCCAAGACGACTGCCTACCTTACACGCATGCCTGCCTACACCACCAAACCATTTTCTGCCGTCCGCGCCATCTGCATCGGCTCAGTCCTCCTGGTTGTCGGTGCCTTCTGGGTCGTGGTGCAGGAAATCCTGCTCAACGCCGGCAACATTTCTGCCAACGCGCCGCCGGTGGGCGCTGTCGGTCTTTTTCTCGGTGTCCTGACGATTGTCGTGCTGCTGGGCATTGTCCGGCGCAGATGGGCCCTGGACCGCCGTGAGTTGCTGCTTATCTACTGCATGCTCATCACCTTTTTTTCGCTGGCGTCGCAGGGGCTCTGGCAACGATTTGTCGGCACCATGATCAGTGCGCGCACCTTCACGTCGTACAACCATGTCGATGCCGGGCTACATGGTCCCGCAAGGCACCGATTGTCAGGAATGGCGATAACAAATTGAGCTTCTCGTGTGATACAGGTGCGGGCAAAGGGCAATCAGCGAAAGTGACACTCATCACACACGGGGCGGCGCTGAAGTAGCAGCGGGACCAACAATGCCGGACAAAGTCAAATTCGCTCTCGTGGGTGCCGGGGGCATGGGTCGACACAACGCGGAAAGAGTCACTATCGACGGGCGCGGCGAGATTGTCGCGATATGCGATTCCAGTGGCGAAGCTGCGGAACGCGCCGCCGCCGAGCTCGGTGTTGCCGATACTTTCACCGAGGTCGATGCGCTCATTGCCGGTGGCGGTTTCGATGCCGCCGTAGTTGCCACGCCGAACGCCGCCCATGCGCCATTGTCGGTGGCATTGCTCGATGCCGGCAAGCATGTGTACTGCGAGAAACCGCCGGCGTCGGATGTTGCGGGTGCGCAAGCGGTCGCGGTAGCTGCTGACAAAGCCGCCGGCCGTTTCATGTTCGGTTTCAACCAGCGCTTCGACCCGTGGGCACAGCACGTGAAAAAAATGATCGACGCCGGCGAGCTTGGCGACATCTATCACGCCCAAACCCAATGGCTTCGCCGGTTCTTCCTCAGCACATTCGACACCTGGTTCACCGACAAAGAACTGGCCGGTGGCGGTCCGCTGCTCGATATCGGTGTCCACCGGCTCGACCAGACGCTTTGGCTGATGGGTTTCCCGGAGGTCGAGACAGTCAGCGGCATGAACTATGACTGCCTGGCGAAGGCCGAGACCAAACGAACCGGAAAATCCTATTCAGTCGAGGAATTCTCCGCCTCGCTGCTGCGCTTTGCCAATGGCGCGTCCCTGATACTGCAGGCGAGCTATCTGTCCTATTTGCCACTGGGTGAGTCCGAAATGAACACGCTGCTCATGGGCACGAAAGGCGGCTGCCTCGAGACCGGCGGCGTGCTGCGGCGAATGGCTAATCACGACGGTCGTTCGACCGACACGGTCATTGCGCGGTTCAGCGAACCGCCGTTGACACCCATGGGGCACTTCATCGATTGCGTGCTGGACGGTTCGCAGCCGATGTGTACCGCGGCCCAGGGCCTGACTGTCATGAAGATTCTGGCGGCAATTTATGAGTCGGCCGCGAACCGCCGGGAAGTCTCTGTTTGACAGGAAATGGGACTACGGCTTCATCCGGATGCCGTGGGACCGTATGAATCAGAAAGAACGCCGCCGTCCTCGCCGAAAGGCCGTTGCCGTTTTTGTAAACCCCGTCGGGAACCGTGGTGTCAACCTTTACGAGGGCACAGTCATGTCTGCCAGCATCGCGTCGGGTATGTCCTTGCCGATGACGAACTGCTTGCGATCGGCATACCAGATGATGCGCCGGCCGCCGCGTTCGGTCAGGCTCGAGTACATTGCCATCATCATCAGGTTCTGCGTGCCGACGCGCACCCGCTCGGTGTCCATTAGCAGTTTGGGTTCGCTGAACCAGAGCGGTTGATACGCGTCGGGCCGGAACTCGCCGACAGCGATGCAGACGGGCCGTCGCGCTGCCATGTCCCACGGCCCGGTATCGCCGTCGTGACCGTCGCGGTTGGCATAAAAGAGCAGGTAGCGCCCGTCCTTCAACCGGTAGATGGGGTCGGGCGACTTGACATGCAGCATCCGCTGGCCGCCGTCGCGGTAAAGCAATGGCTCGGTCGGTCGCCAGCTGTGTCCGTGGTCGTCCGAGACCGTGTACCACATACAGCCGGTGACCGTGCGCATGTTCATCCACAACCGGCCGTCGGGCAACAGGACGATGCCCGGTTCCTCGGCCAGGCTGTAACCGCGCGATGCCTCGGGCTCGATCTCGGGCGACACCCGGATCGTGCCCGCCTCGTCCGGCAGCCAGGTGATCTGGATGTCCTGCGGGTCGGGGCCTTCGTCGATGTTGTCGAATCGCATCAGCTCGCTGCCCGTGTCCATGTGATTGCGGGTGCCGCCAATCGGCGGCGGATACTTCATAAAGCTGCTCCAGCGCGACAGGCCGACAATCATGCGGTCATTTGCATCGCGGATCGGTTGCTGCCAGACGATGCAGTGCGGTGCGAGCGTTGGGTCCGGGTGATCGAACTGCGGGACGTGCCGCCATGGGATCTCGACGCCGCTGTCGATCCAGGTGAGGCCGTCGTCGTCGGAAACATGCACTCGGAGCGGCCCGGCCCAGATACCGAGGTCTGATCCGCCCTTGTGATTGCCGTACAGGCAATACAGCCGCCCGCTGCGGCTTACCAGCGGGAACCCCAGGCCCCGGCACATGGTTGGGCCGTCGGTCTCGGCGATCGGTTGCGGCGGCGCCCAGGTCTTTCCATCATCGGTGCTGCGCGAGTAGACGGTGAAACAGTTCGCGGCCGACTCGTAGGCGCCTTGTGTCCAGATACACATCATGTCGCCGCCCGGGGTCTCGAACACATGCACGTGATCCGCGTACTCGTCCGTGCCGCCCGCCTGTTGCGGCAAATACAGCACGTGATCCGGATTCGTACGTTGCCACTCATTGGTGTAGCAGGTTGGTGGGGGTGATTGCGGCTGATCGGTCATTGTTCTCTACTCCAATTGGAAACGGTTTGTGTTGCCGAAATTCATGGATTGTACGCCGCTGCGGGGACGTGGAACGAGAAGAATACACGGCGAACCGGATTTGAGAAAGGTTGCCGGGAAAAATGTCCCTTTATTGAGCGGCTCATTTGATTTTTTTGGGAGGGCTCTGCCGCGGTTTTCTCCAGTCGGCCGTCGTGCACCTGTCTTGATTCTCATTCAGAGTTTCAGCAACGCTTCAGTCCGGCGTGCCATCTCGAGCCGCCAGGCGGCGAGGTCGGCATTGACGGTAATGTCACCGAGCCAGCGTTCGGTTTGCGCCACCAGCCGGGCGTGCCTGCCGGCGGCCTTGGCCCTGGCGATCGCGTCTTGAAGCGTGGCCAGGTACCGGGCGTCGTCGCGGCCCTCGCGGTAGCCCTCCCAGGACAGCGTGTCCAGCACGCCCCCCGGGCCGCGAAGGACGAAGTTGAATGGGCCGAGGCCGACGCCATTGTCCTTTACCTTTTGATCGTCGAAGCGCACCATACTGGGGCCGTGGTGATTGATGTAGGCCCGGGTCATCGTTCCGTCGAAGCCGGTCTTCCATATCCCCAGGCCGCGACTGCGGCGATGCAGATCGGGCTGCGGATCCCCGGGCACGGGATCCATCTGGGTAAACATCTTGAAGCCATTCTTGTGCACGCCCTTGATCATCTTCTGGATGTGCGGCGTCATCAGGAGCTCCGGATCATAGGTCACCATCCGCTGGCGATGTAACAAATAGTCCCTGCTGTCGACCAGCCATTGTTGGTGTGCATCCACGATCCGATGGCCGGGGTGCGTGAGGATGGGTCGGTCTATCAGGTCGCCGGCGATATCGAAAAAATCATCCTCAATCGCCACCCAGATCTTTGCGCCGCCCTCGCGTATGGACTCGTAGCTCTCCCGCGCGGTGCGCAACCGCTCACCCGATGCCTCGTCTACGCCCATAAAAAAAACGTCGCTGTATCCACGGGCCCGGGCCCACGCGACAACCTGCCGGGCCACCTCGACATTGCGCTGCTTCTGCGCCTCCGTGAGTTCACCGGACTTGATGATCATGCCGCCGCCGTCAAACATGTAAAGCGGGCCTCCCGGTGCCATGCCCGCCTGTTCCCGCAGGTCGAGGTAGCGGGAGAGTTTGGTGAAGTTCAGGCTGCCGTCCTCGTTCAGTCCCGGGCCGTCCCAGATAGACGGGTTTGTACATCCGTGCGCCACCATGTTGCGACACTCGGCGAGGTACTGCCGCTCGCTCATTTCGTCGCTCAGTGTTCCTGCATAGTAGGTGCTGTATTCGAACTTCGGGGGCAACAGGTCGAAGTCGGGCACAGTCACTTCAAGGGTGAGCGTCGTCGTCGTCGCATTCTTTGCGGAGATTGTGACCGGCGCCTGGTAGGTGCCGGACGGGGTGTCGTCGGGGATATGGACCGTCAGCCAGAACTGCCGAAAATCCTGGACGTCGCCGGGTTGCAGTTCCTCGGTGTCGATCAGTTCCCGGGTCAACTGGTTCATCCTGGAACGGCCGGCCTGGTATTCCTCGAGTGAATGTCCCCCGGGGGAATCCCAGTTCTCCGCCGCTATTTCAGTTACCCATTTCTGATGCTTGTCGATGATCTTCAGCATGCCGGGATCATGTACAAGCACCCAGGGCATGGCGACGCATTGCCAGGTGATGGCCCGGTAGAATTTCTGGGCTATCCGTACATCAACGGCTCCCGGCGGTAGCGTGCCTGCTGCGCCCTTGAGCGGATCCACCCGGACCATGACCTGCTCGAGCGGCTGATCCGTTTTCACCAGGAACGATGCCGGCTCGTATTCACCGCGGGCAGCCATGATCGCCATGACCGTCTCATCCCGGCAGACGGCCGGCAGCGGTTCGTCCTCCAGGATCGCGTCATTGTTGATCGCTGGCCGCACGACATAGGTTTGGTACGGGACCTGGGTGTGCACAGGCCAACTGGCAAGGCCCATTAGCAAACCTGTGAGGACTAATTTCTTTGTATACATCATCACTCCTTCGTTGTCTTCAACTGCATCACGGCCCTGGCCTGCTGGCTTGTCAGTTGCTGGTTGCTGATGATCAGGTGGACGGGTTTCCAGATGCCGGCCATTGCTTCTTTGCTGTACACCCGAACGGCAAGCAGGTCCGTGCCTTGAAGGTCTGCCCCGATAAGCGGAACACTGAACGGCGTGGTCCAGATCTGCTCCGGCAGCAGGTCGGTAGAGGCCACCGTGTGCTCGAACACTTCGCGGCCGTTCAAATAAATCCAGGCTTCCTCATCGACGGCCTCGAAATAGAGGTACGCAAATTTTCCAGCCAGCGCCTTTTCATCAGCCGGCAGGGCCGCGCGATACCAGCCGAATCCGGAGCCGCCGGGGAAACCCTGGTTTTCCCAGCCCAATTGTTTGTTGGTACGGATCGGGGCCCACCGGGTGTTGTCGAGGGTGGGGTCGAACCATTTGGCGCTTATCCCCTTATCCTCCCCGTCGTACTTGAAACGCCATGTCTCGGGAAACGTTCTGACCTGAACCGTTGTCAGGTCGATGTCGCCCAGCATTTTCTCGGGCGCCCCGCCCAGACCCAGGTCGAGCAGTGCGATTATTCGATCTGCCATCTCCCGGCGTATTGCATCGAGGTCGCCGGTGGCGATGTCTACCGTGTGCAACCATGCGGAGGTCTGCAGTACCAGCTCGTCATTGGGGAACCGCCCGATGCAGTCATTCAAGGTCGTCATCAACGTTGTAAGGTATCGAACATCATCGACGCCTTCGCGAAATCCTTCCCAGTGCAGGGTGTCGAGGACGCCGTCGTCGGTGCGGAATACCTTGGCGTATTGCATCGGCTGGTTCACCCGCTCGCCTTTGAGATTCATGTACGCCCAGGTCATGGTCCCGTCGAGACCTGTGCGCCAAAGCCCGAGGCCTTCGTTGCGCCGCTGGAGTTCGGGCAACTGTACCCCGCCCATCGGGTTCATATAGGTGAAGATCTTGTTGCCCAGACGGTGTACGGAATCGACAACGGTGCGGAACCCGGGGCCGTTCAACCGTGTAAAACTTCCGGCCTTGCCGATCTCGTCCATGTGCCGCAGTGATTCCGCGGGTTCATAATGCAGCGACGTGACCTTGGCCTCGATGGCTGCACCGATCGGGGAAAACAGGATCGGACGCTGCAGGACGTCACCGACGCTGTCGAAATAGTCCGTCGATATGACGGCGACAAAGACCTTGCCGCCGGCGTCCTTGATTGCGGTCATCGTGTCGCGCTCTTGTGCCAGCTTTTCGCCCCATTGTTCATCGACCGCCATGAAGTATGCTTCGTCGTAACCGCGCGCCCGGACCCAGGCATTGATCTCTCGAACATGCTTCTGGATTTGTTGTCGCTCCTCGGGAGTCAGTGGACGGTCGAGTGTGAACAGGAGCGGGTGTCCGATTCCGGAGGACATGTTGGAGAGATACAGGACCCTGGGCCGCATGCCGACGCTTTCGCGAAGGTCAAGAACTTTGGATAGCGGTGTGAAATCCAGCGTTCCGTCCCCGGCTATTACCGGGCCTTCACAGATATTTGGATTGGTCAGGCCGTGGGCCAGCATGTTTCGCAAATCCGCCAGATACTGCTGCTCGGTGCGGTCCGCGAAACTGTATTGATTCTCTGGCGGCAGGTTTCTGCTGATGTAAATCGGGTAGTACATGCAGTATTTCTTCATCGGTGCCAGCAGGTCGAAGGGGTAGACCTCGATGTTCAATGTCAGCTCTGACACATCGCCGTTGCTTGGGATGATGCGTACCGTCGTGCTGTAGGAACCGGGAACGGCATCGACCGGTACGTGGACAGTGATCCAGAACTGCTTTCGCTGCGGGACATTGACTGGCTTCAGTTCGGCGGTGTCCCGCAGCGGTCCGGTCGCCACGTTCGTCATGCGTTCGGGGTCGGCGGTCGGTATCGGTTCGATGGCGAGAAAACTCTCGTCATGTACCAGCAACATCGGTTGGGCGGCGGCGCCGCCGACGAGTGTGCCACTGTAGTAGTCCTTGACGACGCGGACGTCGATCGCGTCATCGGGCCATTTGCCGCCCGGGCCGGTCACCGGAGAGAGCTCTATACGAACCTGGCTCAGCGGTTTGGCGGCCGTGACTACGAACGATGCCGGCTCATACTCGCCGCGACATGCAGATACCGTCATCGTCGTCGCTTCCCTGCAGACCGGTGGCAGAGCTCCGTCACGCAGGATCATATGATTCGTGACGGCTGGATCAACTATGTGGACGGCGTAGTCCGCGCTGAGGCATGGGGCAGGCATCATGCCCTGAACCCCGGCCAGAAGCCAGAACAGCAAAACCAAATGCTGTTGTCTATCCTGCATCGTAGATTTTCCGATCTCCGGATTCAGGGGTTCAGTAATGTTTCAGTAATGATGAAAACGATGATCGGCAGGGTTGCCTCTATTTCTTCGCCGTTTTCAGGAAAATCAGCGCCTTGGCCTGTTGGTCGCTGAGTTTCTCATCACTGATGATCAAGTGCACGGGCTTCCATACACCACCCATGCCCTCAGTGTTGCGGACGCGCACGGCCAGCAGATCGTCTCCGCGCAGCTTTACATTATTCAAAGGCACAACGAAAGGTTCCAGCCAGATCTCGGACGTCGGCATACCAGTGCTTTTTAGGCTATGCTCAAGCACCTGTCCGCCGTTGAGGTAAACCCATGCGTCCTCGTCGCAGGCGCTGAAGTGCAGATACTTGAACGGCCTGGCCTGCCGCGCTTCGGTCAGCGGCAGTGTGGTGCGGTACCAGCCATAGCCGGGTTCGTTGCCCCAGCCACCACCAGCCGCGCGTGTGTAGCCCAGCCCCACCTGCACCGATTCCCATTGACTGTCGTCGGCATCCGGATCGAACCATTTGCCGGACAGTCCCTTGTCTGCAGCTGACGGATTGGGGCCCAGCAATGTTGCTTGATCGACATCGACCAGCTTGAAGCGCCATGGCTCGTCGAGCGTCACGATCTCGATGTTCTCGACGTCGAGGTTGGCGATCGCTTCCTCCGGCGGCAGGTCCTTGTGGCCAAGGTCCTGCAGGGCGATGATGCGACGTGCCATCTCGCGGCGGATCGCGTCGAGGTCGCCCCCTGCCGCGTCGAGGTTTTTGAGCCATTCATGGCTTTCGGCAATCAACGGTTCATCGGGGAAACGTCCGAGCGCTTCGTTCAACGTCGCCAGGAGGGTGGTGAGATAGCGCACGTCATCGACGCCTTCGCGAAAGCCCTCCCAGTGCAGCGTATCGACGACGCCGCCGTCGGTGCGAAAAACCATACCGAAATACATGGCTTGGTTGGCGCCGTCGCCGCCGATATGAATATACGCCCAGTTCATGACGCCGTCGAAGCCCATGCGCCACAGGCCCAGGCCTTCCTGCCGTCGCTGCCACTGCGGCATCACCGGTCGCAGCGTGGTGTAGGTGAAGATCTTGCGGCCAAGCCGATGCACCCCGTCGATTGCCTGGCGGTACTTCTCACGGTCCGCGTCATGTTCAAAGTTGATCAGTTGCGCGAACTCGTCGTTGCGTTGCAGCGACTCGACGGCGCCAATGCTGTTTTGCTTGGCGAATTGTTCCAGGGGCGTACTGATATCGATGTGCATGACGGGCCGGTGCAGTGTGTCGCCGACGATCTTGAAGAAATCACTGCAGGCGACGAAGACCTTGCCGCCGCCGTCGTGGATGGCCTCCATGCTGTCGCGCTCCGAGGCCAGCCACTCGCCCCACGCTTCGTCCTGCGCGGTCCAGTAGAGGTCGGGGTATCCCGCCTGTTTGCCCCAGGCCATCACCTTGCGGACTGTTTCAATGCGCTCGGCCTTCTCCTCGTCCGTCAGTGTCCGCGCCACCGGTTCGGCGGCGGCAGTCATTGTGTACAGGGACACGCCCGGACCGATCCCCGCTTCTTCCCGCACTGCCAGGATTTTCTCGAGTTTACTGTAGTCCAGCGTTCCGTCAGGTTGCACATGGACGCCGTCGTAGATGTTCGGGTTCGACAGGCCGTGTGCCAGCATGTTCCTGCATTCGGCGATGTATTGCTGCTTGTTGATCCAGGCTAGGTTTGACCATTTCCCGCTGCGCCAGTCCTCCGTATCGTCGTCAACGAGCCTCACCGGATAGTATATCGAGTACTCGAACATCGGTGCCTGCAGATCGAAGGGATAGACCTCGACAACCAGTTCCAGCGACGTCGGTTCGCTGTTGGCCGGCAGGATACGCACGGTGGTGCGGTAGATTCCCGGGTCGGTGTGGTCGGGGATTTGCACGGTGATCCAGAATTGTGTGCGATTGTCGATGTCCACCGCCTGCAGCTCCGTTGCGTCACGCAGTTCGCCGCGCGCCACGTTTTTCATCGCCTCCGGATTTTCAGCTGTCGGCGCCGGTTCAATGGCCAGGAAGCCCGGGTCGTGTACCAGCAGCATGGGCATCGCCACGTTCGGTCCGGCCGACGAGCGGACGTGGTATTCCTTCACGATGCGTACGTCGACGGCCTCTTCAGGCCACTGCTCGTCGTTGCCTTTGATCGGGTCGACTTCGATGCGTACCGTTTCAAGCGGCTTCGCGGCCGTGACCACGAAAGACGCCGGCTCGTACTGGCCCCGGCAGCCGGACAGCTTGATCTCCCTGGTTTCTTTGCACACCGGCGGCAGCGGCTCGGCGGGCAGGATCAGGTGGTTCGTCACTGCCGGCTGGATGACATGGACCGTGTAGTCGGCGCCGTTACCAATGGCGGTGAGTACGGTTGACATTGCGAGGATTACCAAGGTTTTTTTGTTGAGGATTTGCATCATTATCTCCTGTGTTGTTGATCGTCAAGTGTTCGATCGGACGTGGGTCCGGAAGGGTTATCGGTCCTGGCAACTGAACATTTCCCCCTTTGCCCGGCCAATCCGAGCGTAGGCGGCGATGACATCGAGATTGTAACTGTTGAGCGTTGCCAAAGCGCCGAGGTCGCACCGGTCACGCACGCCTTCGGAAAAGGTTTCGCAGGCCTTGCGCATCAAGGCCTCCGATTGGTCCAGATGCCTGATCACCGCTGAACGTCCCGCGTCAAGATCGTCGAAGCTTCCGCTGCCCTGTGCTGCTGTTGCTTCGAGATCGGCGCTACGGGCACGAAACAGGTGCGACACGGACTGGCAGTAATAAACAGCGTGACGCGTGTGACGTTCGAGTGCGATCAGGTTGTCCCGTCCGGCGGCACGACTCACCCGGATGGCCTGGGCCAGGTCGTCGGAGATTTTTTCATATACTTTTGCGATTTCGTCCAGCCGTTTGCTCCTTTTGGAACGGTCCGGGATGTCCTCCCAGAAGCCGCAAATCCATCCAGGCACGGGAAAAGACACGCAGAAGACGTCGCGGTGCATCTGTTCGGTAACCTGTTCCATACGGCGGAACGCCCGCATGATATGGGGCATGGCACGCTGGCCGCACACCGGTTCGTAGAGATGCCGGTAGGCCTTGTGCGGTGTCCACCCTTTCTCCCACGCGGTATGGGCGAGATAGTGGAACGTTGGCAACAGGTTCGAGTGTTGCCATTGGCGTGTCTGAAAACCGCGGGCACCCACGTTGCGCACCCCTTCAATGATCTTGTGAACGGATGGTCCGGTCAATTGGGGAAGCAACCCGATGTTGTCATCTTCGGCGCTGACCACAATGCTGTATTGGATTGCCTCAGGGTCCTCCTGCTTGAGGGTATCTGTGCGCTTGGCAACGTAGAACGGCATGTAGCCGTAGGCGGCGACGTATCGGCTGCCATGGGGAAAGACGAGCGGTAGAAAACGATGCAGCTCGGCGGACAGGCCGTAAGGTGAAACGGTAGTGCCGCGGCGTGCCTTGCTGAGATCAAGGCCGCGTTCATTGATCAGGTGATCCAGAGCGTACAGAATAACGATGTCACCGCGCACCTCGTGCACCGCACGGTCGGCGATGGCTTTCTTACCCTCGGCATCGCTGACGGCTTCCTTACCCTCGGCATGGCGGGCAGCTTCCTTCTGCAGGGTTTTCAGCGTCATGACTTTGCTGAGACCGTATTTCTTGTCGAGAATACGCCAGGCGCGTTCACAGTCGCCGCTCGAGCCGCCGAACTCGGTCGAGGAAAAGAAAAAAGCGTCGGCCTCGGAAAAGGCGTCGATATGTGCCTGAAGGTTGGTCAGGACGGCATCCAGGAACACCGGGTTCCGGACGCTCATGCATCGGCCGGTTTCGGCATCGGGCCCTTCACGCCAGATGCCGTATCCGATACGATGTATAGGGGTGCGCTTGGTCTTGTGTTGCGGCTTGGTCAGTTCGCGGATGCGCTGGCGTATGGCGGGATCAAAATCGGCCGCTGCACCGGAAACGAGGCATTGCATCCCGCGGGCATGTGCCATACGAAAGACTTTGCGGGCGTAAGCCTGGCCGGCTTTGATGCGCTGGTCGTATGAGCCCTGGCGAGTCAACTGTGGATTGACGAATACCCCGTGTTTCGCGTCACCGGATGCGGCAAACAGGTGGTATCCGGGGTGGTCCTGCTTGATTTCGGGACGCCACCCGAAGTTCGGTTCGGCCAGTGTTTTCCTGGCGCCGTGGAATCGCAGGTCGATAAACGGGTCGAACGGTCGTACGCAGAACAGAATTCCGTTGTACCGCAGCTTGGCCAGTTGATCGATCAGCAGGCCGTAGTCCTCGGCGGACCAGGCACATTCATTGTTGGCAAAGTCATTGTATGTCCGGAACGTGCGGATTGTCAGATCCGGTTCGCAGCGAGTCGTTTTTTTGGGGAAAGCGAGTGCCGCCGGCCGATCAGGCAGGATGTCGCCATGCAGTTGGTAACGGACCCCCCAGCGTTCGACCAGGTCATAAACGCCCCACAGTACGGCAATGGGCGCCCCGCCTTCAATGGCAAACGTGTTCCGGTCGATCCATCGAAAGGCGTACCCCTGATCGGACAGGCCATCCGCTTTGAGGTCCAGCACAACGGTGATGCCCGTCGCTTTTCGCTGGCTCGCGACGATCCGCGGTTGATGTTTGAAAAGCTGCTTGGTGTATTGCGCCAACTCTCGCGCCGCATGACGCACGAGGCGACGTGGCTTCGAACCGATAACGATGCGATGGATTTTCATGGGAATTCCTTAAACTGTTTTTGAATGTTGCCGGGAAAGCGATGAATGATCGATCAGAGTCACACAATAAGATTTTCTGCGGGAGCGTTCTCCATTCTTTGATTCAGCCTCGGCGATAGTGTCAGGTTTTTTTCGGATGCGAGAAAACCGCGCCGGCAGGGGCCTCGTGGATCCGGGAGAAGTCTAAACCGTTTATTTCAATTCCAAACATTTTACCTAATCATCAATTCTGTCATGTTCCGGTTAAGGGAATCCGCTTAGATGTTCAGGGCAGCTCAGCGTTCCACCGGCACGCCCCCTTTTTCACAGGGGCATCAGTTTGTCTCCTGAGACCCTGGCACGCCTGTGCTTGGAAAACCACAGCATATCACCGGCGCGGGTCGATTCCAGTGCCCCTGCGGGTTTCTTGCGTCAGGCGTTTCCGCCGCAGGCGATGTTCGAAAACGACTTTCCCCCAGCACCTATCTGGCATCCATTCACATCGAAAACAATTCTTTGCATGAACAGGTAATCCTATGCAATTCTGAATTCCATAGAATTTGCTTACAATTGTGCCTGGCCGGCACCATTGTAAGCACGGGAGGTAGGGCTATTGTCCCCCCTATTTTACCTGCCAAACTACCGGAGTCACCATGAAAGCACACCTCTTTTCCTCTCTCGCCGTCGTCTGTCTCGTTTTTGTCTTCAACACCCGTGTTGCCGGCTATACCGTTCACATTGTCACCCCTGCCGTCAATAATCACATGATCCTGCAGGACGGCCCGCTGCCGCCGGTCTGCAAAGAAGGGACATTGCTCGAGATTGCCGCGTGTCGTGGCGAGTACGAGCCGGCATCCTTTGTCGTCAGCACGACGGAGCCACTCGAGGATGTCCGCATCGAGGTCGGCGCGGTCACCGGTCCGGGTGAGCCGTGGCCGCAGGGTGCCGTCGACATTCGCATCGTCAAGGAGATCTGGCAAAGTATGGTCGGCATCAACGCTGTGATACCGTCGCTGCTGGTTTACGACGACAACTTTGTAACTGCCACCGCGGCGCCGGTGGAAGTCGACCCGTCCGCCGATCAAGTGACCGAGCAGGGGTTCGCGATTGCGTCTGCCCCGGAGCGTAGCAGAAACGTCTTCAACCAGGACATGCGTGATGCCGATGAGCTGCAGCCTGTTACCATCTCCAGCCGCAAGCAGTTCTGGATCACGGTTCAGGTACCCGATTACGCTTACACCGGCGATTACCAGGCGACGATCCGGTTAGTCCCGGCTAACGCTGACTCCATCGAGTTGTCGCTGCGGATTCAGGTTTATTCGTTCAAGCTACTGCCGCCAATGATCGAGTACTCCATCTATTATCCTGTTGCGATCGTCGATGATCCGGCAAAAGACTGGCGCAACGAGGGGGGCTGGTCGAGCATCGGTCGGGTCACCGAAGCGCAGTACATCGCCGAATGCAGAAACATGGTTGAGCATGGTGTGACCAATCCGAACCTGTATGCCGGGGTGGGCGTCAAGCCAGATGGTTCACTTGACTTTTCGCGTCTCGAGAGGCTGCTGCGCGTGCGAGAGAAGGCGGGCATCGATCGGGGCGCGACCGTGTTTGCCATGAACGCCGCGGCGGAGCCGGTATCCAAGGAACTGCCGCCCGACGATATCGAGAAGCGGGTCCGCATTGTCCGCGAGATCATGGCCTGGGGCAAGGCGAACGGTTATCCCGACATCCGCTGGGCTGCGGCCGACGAGGCCTGGGGTGACTGGCTGCGCAGGGAATACGACAGCATGAAGGCGGTGAAAGACGGCGGCGGCAACGTCTGGGTGGCTACCGGTATTCAGTTTTACGACCTGGTCGGTGAAGTCCTGCAAACGCCGATTCTGCACTCGCCCATGAACGGACATCTGGTCGCGGCCGGGTCACAGTACCCGCCGGGGGAAGTTTTGCGGCACACCGCGGAAATCGCCCGGGCCGGCAACCACAAGATCATGTCGGGGATGGATACCTACCGCAAGTGCATCGACAGCGCCCACCGCCTGGGGCACCAGATCTTCACCTACATGCACCCGTCGGGCGGCATACCGCTGCCCGAGCTGCACCGTCGCAGCGAAGGGCTCAGTCTGTGGCGCATCGGCTTTGACGGCACCATGACCTGGGCCTACATCCATATCCAAGGTGAGCCGAGAAACCAACAATTGGGTTGGTCCAAGGTTCTGCGCGTCGACGGCGGTGTCATCGACACGCTGCGCTGGGAAGGACATCGTGAGGGCGTCGACGATATCCGCTATCTGACTACGCTCAACGATACGCTGGCTCGTGCCCGCGGACGCTTTCCCGGGGCCGATCTGATTCGCGAAACCGAAGAGTGGCTCGCCGACATCGACGTGATTGACGGCGAGCTCGATGCGATCCGTCGCGAGATGGCGCGACGCACCATTGCCCTGCTCGATCTCGGGTACAAAGAGATGACCCCGGAGGAAGCCCTGGCAACGGTCGATCGCAACAAGGTGGACATTTTCTCGTTCGCCCAGCCCTGGCGTTTCAGGATGATCCCCATGGATGGTGTTTCCATCCAGAAGAAGCCGCCGGCGACATGCCTGGGCCTGGACGAAAAATGGTACGATCCGGCGACCACCGACACACAATGGGGGAAGATGCGGACGGATGCGGCGGTGTACGAAAAGGGCTGGGGGCAGGATACCGGGTTCGGTTGGTATCGTATCGAATTGCCGCTGTCGGCCGGGGACGCCAAACGCAAGTTCCATTACCTGTACTTCGCCGCCTGCGACGAGGACACCTGGGTCTATGTGAATGGCAAACAGGTGTTCACACACACCTTGCGATCGACCGGTCTGCTGCCGGAGCAGATCTGGCTGATGCCGTTTGTCGTGCCGTTGACCGATGTCGAGCTGCGCGGCAACGATCTACTAGCCGTTCGCATCATGAACGGGGAATCGATGGGCGGTATCTGGAAGCCGGTCCATTTAGTGGTCAGTGATCAGGAACTGAACAGCCAGCAGGTCGCGGCCGTCGTGGGGGCGGGAGTGACAGAGTGAATGGTGAATCCACTTTGCTTCGGCAGTTGAGTTTGCCAGAAATCGCTCATGCACGGAATTGCCTTGGTGTTTGGTTGTCCCATTAAGCACCTGGAACCGCATTGAGGCGAGGATCGTAATGATGGCAATTACGACGTCGATAATTCGATGAACGTGACCTTGGTTGTTTCTGCCTGATCGTTGCCTTGAGCGTCTGTCGGCACGACGGTGGTTCCGGGGGTGTAAAATGAAATTTCCAACCGAACGTTACATGGTATATTGCGTCCCTTCGTATTTCAAAACAGAGAACCCACCCGACCCCGAAAGGAAATTTCCATGATCTCACGAAACCTGCTTTTCGCAGTAGTCTTTGCAGCTGCATCGACCGTTGCCGGCTACCGAACCTATGTCATCAACCCGCCGATCAATGACAACCCGATTCTGGAAGATGAAGCGTTGCCGGTGGAGTGTCGCGACGGGACGGTGATGTCGGTCATGTGCGCCCGCGGCGAGTACGAGCCGGCATCGTTCCTCGTCGAAACCGACGAACCGCTGAAGCAGGTCATGGTTGCTGCAGGCCCTTTGCAGGGTGCTGCCGGCGAGCTGCCGGCGGGCACAGTCGATATCCGCATCGCGCAGAAGTTCAACATGTCGATCACCTGGACGAAGGAAACGATGCCGTGGGTCCTGGTTCATGACCCGGGCATGATGCAGATCGTCGATCACACACCCAAGTATTTCCGTGAGCTTCAGAAGGAGACCGTCGGGATGGCGGAGGCGCCTCAACCGATCGCTGAATACCGCGCTGGACATTCAAAAATCAACAAACTCCTCAAGGAACTGGTCGATACGGATACTCTGCAGCCGGGGGACATCACGGACTTTCGCCAGTTCTGGATCACCGTGCATGTGCCCGATGATGCGCCGTCGGGGACCTATCGGTCGACCTTGACGATCACTGCCACGAACGGGCCGGCAAAGGAATTGACCCTTGAGGTCACGGTGCCGCCATTTGACCTGCAGCCACCCCGCTTTCACTACGGTGCCTACTATCCGACGATGGTGAATTACCCAGGCATGCCGGAGAATCTCGTCGAGCGTTACAACGCGGTCACCCCCGAACAGTACCTGGCGGAATGCCGCAACATGGTTGAGCACGGCTGCACCAATCCGGTCAGCTACTATGGCGCCGGGCTCGGCGCCGACGGGGAACCGGAATTCAAGGTATTGAGCTACGTCCTGGATATCCGCGAAAAGGCGGGCATGCCGAAGGGCGTGCCGCTGTTCATGTTTGACGGTGGCGGTGTCATTATGAAAGAAGGTGCGCTGACCGACGAGGAGAAAAAAAGCAGCACGGAAGCGACCCGAAAGGTCGTCGACTGGGTCAGGGCCCGTGGCTATACCGATGCCTGTTTCATGGGGGGCGATGAACTCTCCGGCGAACGACTGCGCTCGGAGCGTGACAGCTTCCAGGCGATCCGCGACGGGGGCGGCAAGATCTGGGTTGCTTGCGGTAACGACTTTCTGGATATCGTGGGTGATTTGCTGGATTATCCCATCCTGGCCCACCCCGGCGCCTTGATGGTGGACCAGAAGCAGCAATGGTTTTTCACCCCACGCGACTTCCTGCTGCACCGAACGGGATTGATAACTTGGGACCCGGAAACGTTTATGATGCCGGACTACCAGCGGTCGATCAAAGGCGCGCATGGACACGGTCACAAGATATTCAGCTACTTCGATCCCCAGGGCGGCATGCCGGTGCCGGAGCTGCACCGCCGTCATCGCGGGCTTGGGATGTGGAAAACCGGGCTGGACGGCACGATGACCTGGGCCTACATCCACATCTATTGGAAGACGCCGCATCCGGACAGTCCCGAAGTTCAGGACAGCGGTGTGCCGCACAGTCCGAACTCGTTCGTTGTCCGCGGTCCGGAAGGCCCATTCGATACGTTGGCGTGGGAAGGCTATCGCGAGGGCTGCGACGACGCGCGCTACCTGGCGACGTTGCAGGATGCCATCTCAAAGGCGAAAGCGGCAGGCAAACACACGCGCCTTGTCGCGCGCACCGAACGCTGGCTTGGTGACCTGCGGGCCGATGCCAACCTCGATGAATGGCGTCGCGAAATGGCCCGGCGGACGGCAGTGCTGCTGGATGATTAGTCGCGTTCAGGCGAACCCGAACCTTCAAAGCCCACCAACTCGTGATCGCCATTTCCCCGATGAAGGGTGGGGTAAAGAGAGAAGGCAGGCGTTTTACGGGAGTTCGAGCGATGCGACTACCGCGGCAATGTCGACGTCCTGCCGGCGGCGTTCAATAAAGTAGCTCACCTGCTTGTAGCCGGTTGCCGTGAGCAACTCGAGCGCTTCGCCGAACCGATCACCAACGCGTACCGGCTGATGCGAGTCGGAGGATACGACGACCGGGATGTCGCGTTGCTGCATCTCGGCCAGCATTTCCGGGTTGGGGTTCATTTCAGGTACCGTTTTGTAGTATCCCGATGTATTCAATTCCATCGCCACCCCGGTCGCTGCTATGCGATCGAGACACGGCCGGATATGCTGCATGGCAGCCCTCACATCCCATTGCTGCGGGATTACGTTCTTCACCAGGTCCGGATGCGAGATGCAGTCAAACTCGCCGGTCTCCGCCGCCATGGCGAGGTGCTCGAAGTAATGTCCCTGGATCACCACGTGGCTTTCACCGGAAAAACGCTCGGAGTACCCGGGCATCTGTGGGTGCACCGAGCCGAGAACGTATTGGAAGTCTGCCATACTGTGCAACTCGTGGAGCCACGGTTCCATACCGGGTACATAATCGCTCTCAATTCCCAGGCGTACGTCAAGGCGGTCGGCCCATGCCTCGGTGGCGTCATGCACGATCGCCACGTATTCATCCAATTCCGAGATCTCCATGCGAACGCCGGCACCGTAGCCACTGGGAATTGGATTGTGGCAGGTGAAGACGATTCCCTTCAGACCTGCGGCGTGGCCATATTCGGCATACTCCCCGGGTTCGCCGTCGGCGTGTCTGCACAGCGGTGTGTGCATATGTGAATCGTAATAGATCGGTTCCGGCATGACAACCCCCTGGTTCGCTGACCCGCAGTTTTGTTCATTCAATCTTTTAACGGCACCGGTCCGTCCGGGGTGATCCGGAGCAACTGTGCCCGTGCGAATGACCGCCGGATTTCACCCATGGACTCGGGGTAGACAACCAGCACGACATCCGGTTCGACCTCAAGGATCTGGCCGTTGAACGAGGCATGGTAATCGATGATCGTGCCCTGGTCCCAGTTCATGCCGCCGTCCGTGCTGATATGCAGAGACAAGGCCGGGCCGCGCTTGACGCTGACGAGATAACCGGACTGCGTGCATAACAGTTGCGGCCCGCCGGCGCCGGAGAAGGGTTCGTAGGTCACCAATCGCCAGGTCCGGCCGCCGTCGTCGCTGTGGGTGCGCCACATGTAAGGCGCCGCGAATGGCCGGGCGTGTGCCACGATACGACCGCTCGGCAGTTCGGCAAAACAGGTCTCTGAAAAGCCGCCGTGCGGTCCGTTCGGGCTGTCACCGTCGTTGACCGCGGCATTGTCCATTGGCACCGGCTCCGACCAGGTCATGCCGTCGTCCTCCGAGCGGCTGACGTACGGTTGCGCACACTCCGAGCCCCAGGTGCCCTGGCCACGGTTGGGAATGATTTCCTGCAGTTGTCGGTAGCCGTGCAGGATGCACATCAGCAGTGTGCCGTCCTTCAGGCGAGTACCGCCGTAGATGTGATTCCAGCAGCCTTCCCGAAAGATGTCGCGGTCCCAGTCACCGAGAAGTTCGCAGGGCGCCGGTGCGGACCAGGTTCTGCACTTGTCGTCACTGTCCTGCACGCTGAGCAATGCACCGTCATCCGATCCGGGTATCTCCTCACCGCCCTTCCACACGTTGCCCAGGGTGAACGCCCGCACGATCCCCGGGCGCGGCACGAACCAGCGCAGGCCCCACGGCATTGCCCGCGGGTTGTCCGGCCCGAGCGACAGCTCGGCATGACGTTGCCAATTGCGCCCGTTATCCTTAGAGATCATCAGGCTGATACGCGGCGGTGCGGGGTTGTTCGACGGGCGTTGATCGTCGAATACCATCAGGATTTCGTCGTCCGACAGGCGTAACAGTTCTCCGGACCCCTGCAGAACGTGGCTATCCTCAGTTGGTACCGGCAGGAACCATGGCTGGCCGCGATGGTCACCGGCTTGCCATTCCGGACGATCTACAGCTTCGCCGTCGATCCGTAAATGGCGTACCGTGTAACGGGTGAAGCCGGTGATGCCGACGCGCCCCGGCCCGTACGTATCGTCGACAACCGAGGGGCCCTTGACGCCGTCGATCCAGGTCTGGATACAGTTGCCACGGCGTTCCACCTTGAGGTGTATCCAGGTGTTCCAGTGGCAGGCGACGTACGGAACGAGCTGCATCTGCAGGTTGCGCAGATGGCCGCTGCCGTCGGCCATGCAGATGCCGGCCCAAAAGGCGCGCGCCCGCCACAACTGCCCCCAGCGCGGGATCTGCACGGTGTAATAATGTCCGTTGTCCTGGGCCCCGAGAATGATCCCGAAATTCGCCTCGCCGGTCATCTTGAATTCGCATTCGATCGTTTCCTCGGCCAGGCACCGGTCGGTGTTGATCGCCATCGTGTGGCCCCAGTCGAGCGAGGTCTGGCCGAGCGAATCAGGTGAGTGCGGCGGCCGAATCTCGTCGAAATCGGGGAGGAACTGCCAGCGATCGGACACCGTGATCCGCGACAGCGCTTCCTCGCGCGGGGTGAGTACGCCGGTCTCGAGTACCCAGCTGGTCTGGCCGCTGATCAACCGCACGGCCAGCAGGTGTTTTCCTGCCGCCAGCGTGCACCGGAAAAAATTATCAGTGTGTGTCGGCGGGTGCATCTTGTTGCCGCCGTCGAGTGTGTCGTAGACCGGTTGTCCGTCGATCCACCATTGCATCCAGAAATCCGATCCGGCACCGAATGGCACGACCGTTTCTTCATCGAGCTCAAGCTCGGCGAATACATAGGCCTGCCTGCCGACGCGTGCGGCGAGATCGCCGAACGCGTCAAAAAACACGGTGGCGTAGGCTTCGCAAAACTGGTTCAGGTCGAGGCTGTTCCCGTCGAGCTCGACGTCTTGGCCGCTCAAGGTCTCGCCGTCGATCGTCAAGGTCTCCGGCAAGGCCCGGAGCTCGGTGACAACATCCGGGACACCCCGGTCGGTGATGATCTGCAGCGGCGCGACTTTGGTCTTGTTCGGCAACGGGCCGAAGACTCGCCAGGTGGTTGGAAACCTGATGTCCACAGCTGGGGCATCTACTGGCGGCAGAGCAATCTGCTCGCCATCGGCATCGGCAAAATCCCACTGTTCATTTCCGATTTGTGTCAGCATGTCACCTGTCCTCATTAAAATTAAATTTCGCGATTAGCGGTGCGTGGTCGGAGCTGTTAAAGGTGAATGGTGAGTCATCAACATCACAGGCATCCAGACAGTTCAGCAGTTTATGGTTTACAAAAATATAATCAACCCGGATACCATTCGGCAGGAATCGGCCTTGCAAGTCGTCGGCCGGAAATTGTTGCAGCATTTCAGGGTATCGTCCCCGCAATTCCTCAACACTATGGTGTTGCGAATAGCCTTTGGCGGAATGCAGTTGTCGGTAGCTGTCGGTAAAACCGTTCATTTTAAGGAAGTCTGTGGCGGCGACCCATTCATCGTTGGAGACCATTCCTGCCAACCCAGACAAGGTGGACAGGTACCTGACCTGCCATTCTTCGCCAGGTTCACCTGCAGAGCGTGAATTGAAGTCACCGCAGATGCAAATGTACTGATTGCTGTCCGTGCAGTAGGCAGACAGCAGTTCTTCCAGTATGGCGAGTCGTTTCTGATCTTCCGTGAGTTTCCATGGGAGATGAATATTGAGAACGATAAGTTCAGCATCGCCAAGAAGCACCTTGAAGTAGAAACCGCCCGGCTTGAAAAAGTCCAGGACTTTACATTCAGCAACCGGGTATTTCGAACATACAGATGGGGCATGCGATCCATCGATATTCTTGGAGAACACAAAATTGTTCTCCCTGATTATGTCCTCCCAGAAATCACCGTAAGCGCCTTCCTGCAGACACAGGATGTCCGGGTTGTGCTCGGCAATGACTTGTTGAATATCTTTCTGCCGATATCCGGCTTCCTTTTCACCGTTGGTCAAAATGTTAAATGTCATTAATTTCATCAGTGCAACCCGTGATGCCCGTGTCGTACCAGCCGTTTTAATTCTTGTATCGTCGACAGAGCTCGCGTAACATATTGCTGTGTAGCAGTCATTCAACATTCAACAATTATTGCCGGCGCCGGCGTTCCTGGGCATTGTCGAAGGGGCGAATGAGGCGAAGGACGAGCATACGTTTGCAATGGATCAGCAACTTCCCTTTCGTGTCGGACTGAGCGACGAGGACATTCGTGAAAAGATCATGAGCGCCCAGGCTGCTCGCCAGGTGCTGGAAAACGAGCCGACGACCGAGTCGGTTCAATTTTCCCGAGGTTTTCTACCGATCACGCCCGAGGTGCTGAACGACGTTGATGCGATGATCCTGGGCGGTTCGTCGTACGTTGGCTGCGAGGACCTGGACGGTGACCGGCGATGTGCGGCGCTGATACGCTTCGGCGCGGGGTTTGATCGCATCGACCTGGACGCCTGTACGGCGGCCGATATCATGGTCGCCACGGTCCCGACGGCTTTGAGCCGCCCGATGTCGACGGCGGCGTTGACACACATCCTGGCCCTGGCCACCAGGCTGTTCGCCAGATCCAAACTCGTCTACAACGGCCGCTGGTCCGAGGGCTATCATACGGCCAACCTGGGCGGCGGACTGACCGGCAAGACGATCGGTTTCGTAGGATTCGGCAACATCGGCCGGGACCTCTACACCTTGGTCCGACCTTTTCAGATGCGACACCTTGTCTTCGATCCCCATCTCGATGATTCGGCCGCGGATGGCTATGTCATTGAGCGGCTGGACCTGACGGCACTGCTGGAACAGTCGGATTTCGTAGTGATACTTTGCCCTCTCACCGATGAGACACGACATCTCATCGGGGAACAGGAGCTGAGCCTGATGAAACCCACGGCCTATCTGATCAACGTCGCCCGGGGCGCGATTGTTGATCAGGCAGCGCTGGCCCGGGCCCTGGCTGAAAAGCGGATTTGTGGGGCCGGGCTGGATGCCTTCGATGCCGAACCCATCGCTCCGGACGATCCCCTGCTGGCGTTGGACAACGTCGTTCTCACCCCGCATGCCCTGGGGCACACGGTCGAGATGGTGAACCAGTGCAGCGAGATGTGTGTGGCGGGTATTTTGGCCGTTGTTCGGGGCGAGGTACCCGATAACGTCATCAACCGCGCCGTGCTGGACCGCCCAAAACTGAAAGCAAAGCTGGAGGCGTTTCGACAACGCTTTGAGTCGGTGTGACGCGGAAGGGCGCCAGCGGGCATCACTCACACCGCAGTTGTCCGTGAGATGCGTCTCGATCGCGGTGTTGGACACAGATCTCCCAACACGATGTGCCATGTGTCCGAAGATGTTTGAGTGCAGTTCCTGAATCAAAAGTGTTTATTTCATTGAACCGTGATCATTCGGGTTTGATAATCCCATTCGGGCAAGTGTACTTTAGATTTGAACGTGTGTGTGGTGCAGGCAATCAAGAAAGGAACGGTCAGTAGACACGTGATCGAGCTCGATATAGAACAATTCATGACGGACGGGTACCTCATCCTCCGCGGTGCTATTTCGCCGGAAGAACTCGAACCGTTGCGAGAGAGTGCCGAAACAGCGGTCCGCCGCTGCTTTCCGGAGGGTATTCCCGAGGGGATGTTTCAACCCTTGGTCAAGAACTTCAACGAGGTCATCGATGAGGCGACGGCGAACCTGATCGAGATGTTCATGCACGAGGCCACGTTTGGCGTCGCCAGTCGCCTGATGCCCGATGCCAAAGCAGTTGCCCCAGCCGGCATGTTCCTGATGTGCAACCCGGTGCAGGAGCACGGCCCCTGGTTCTGGCATCGTGACATCAATCCGGAGACCAAAGGCCCGCTCGTTGGATTGCAGCAGGATATGTTGGCTAATGGCCCGGTTTACCTGCACTTCAACATTGCGCTTTATGACGACGACGTTTACTGGGTCGTGCCCGGCAGCCACCGGCGGGTCAACACCGTCGAGGAGAATCGTCAACTTCTGGGGGTTCCACATGGTTACGCACACGGGCAGCAGCCACAAGGAGAGAAGCGCCATGAGCCGTTGCCCAACAGTATCAGCTCCGACCTCAAGGCTGGCGACCTGATTGTCAACCACCTCGAGCTTCTGCACTGGGCCAGTGACTACGGGACAAGGCTGAGACGGACCTTTCACATCGGTTACCGCTCGTTTGGCGGCCCGAGCTTTTTCTATGAAGGCTACAGTCCGAAACCGGCGTTTGGGAAGTACCTGTCGCCGGCGTCGCAGGCGGTACTGGCGCAATGTGACGAGTTGTACGACGAAGAACTTGACCGGATCGAGGCGGTTCTGCGCGCCGTGCTGGCCCGGGACTCGGCAGCTTTAGCCTCGGCGCTGGCCGAGCTGCACCCTGGCGAGACAGGCAGATTCATGGCACTAATCCACGTTTGTAAGGACGCCCAGCAAATGCAACAGGGCGTCAACGCGCAGCTCGCCGAGCGGTTTACTTCGGATGACATCGAAACGCTGTGGCAGAGCTTCGTGCCGCTCGACGAAGCTCTCCAAAGCGATGTGCCGGACGACACGCCCGCCTTTCAGGTGAGGGAGCCCAGCGGCTATCGGCTGAATGAGATGCCGGACTACGGCGTAGAGGATTTCGTTGCGAGCTGGAAACAGCCGCAGACCATATAGACAAGGATGGCTTATTGGTCATAGTGCGGACTGTGCGTCGAAGTGAAAATCGAACGTTGGAACGATTGGGATTGCGGTACCGGCACCGTATCAGGCCCCCCATCTCATAAACGATTTTCACGGTGGGGTCCGTTAGACAAGGAACAATTGCAACCGGGTAATCTGTGAAAATTTCCGCCCCCGAACTGATTGAGCTTGCCAAAAAGATCCTCGTTGCTGCCGGCGCAGCGCCGGCGGACGCCGGACTCGTCGCGGCGAACCTGGTGGAGTCGAACCTCGTCGGGCACGACTCCCACGGCGTCATGCGGATTCCGCGATACGTCAAGGCGATTGACTCCGGCGACATCGATGTCACGACGCGCCCGACGACCGTCAAGGACGGGACCGTCACCACAGTGATCGATGCCGGTTGGGGTTTCGGCCAGGTCGCTGCAACCACGGCGATGGAACGGACTATCGAAAAGGCGCTGGCGCATGGTGTTGCCTGCGCCAGCATTTTCAACTGCAACGATGTCGGCCGCCTCGGCGCCTATACGATCGTTGCGGTCGAGCACAACTGCATCGGTATTCTGACCAACAACGACGGTGGCTCGAACCCTTACGTGGCACCCTGGGGCGGGGCCCAGGCGGTACTCAGCACCAACCCTCTGTCGATCTCCGCCCCGGCCGGTAAGCATCCACCGATTTGCGTCGACATGTCGACCAGTGTCACTGCCGGCAGTCAGGTGCAGCTGGCGATCCAGCGTGACAAACAGTTGCCGGAGGGCTGTCTGATCGATGCCGAGGGCCGGCCGACAACCGATCCCAAGGTACTGTTCACCGATCCCAAGGGGGCCTTGTTGCCGCTCGGCTCGCCGGTGGCCGGGCACAAGGGGTTTGCGCTCAGCCTTGGCATCGACATCCTCGGCGGCGCCCTCAGCGGCGCTGGCTGCAGCGGTTCGGCCGGTCGCGATGCCCAGGGGCTGTTCGCGCAGGTCATCGATATTTCTGCATTCACCAGCAACGATGCGTACATGGCCCAGGTGACCGGTCTGATCGACAGGCTCAAGGCGACACCGGTTGCAGCGTGTGCCAAAGAGATTCGCATCCCCGGCGAGCACAGTGCTGCAACAAAGTCGGAACGCCTGGCTGGCGGCATCTACATCGAAGACGCGACCTGGCAGGGAATCATCGATGTTGGTGGCGAGCTCGGCGTCGCCTGAGGCGGAGACCGGGACGTCGCAAATGACCAGGGCTGAGGCCCGTAGCCCTATCGCGGCGATCGCCGAGCAGCAGTTGGTGTTGCCCCGAGCTTCGCGCCTACCGTAACCGCTGCGGTTTTCGGGCGAGTGCCATTTGCGGTTCGAAGACGATCAGCTTGGCGCCGCGCACTTCGAGGATCGGCAGAGCTGCCAGCAGGTTGATGATCGCGTACTGCGTCGGGTTCTTCTCGAAACTCGACTCGAAGAACTGCAGCTCGCCGTCGCCCTCCCAGGCCGCCGGACATTCGGCGGTGCATGGGTAGGTGCAGACGTATGACAAGTCGGCGCCGTCATTCTCGACACTTGGGAAGTGCTTGAGGTTCATCCAGATCGCATCGTGCTTGGCTTGTTCGATTCCCTTGCGCTGGTCGGCGGACATCTCGGTGAGCCCGCTCGCGGACACTTCGAGAATCGGATAGCCGAAATGCGTCACGTCGGCGCGGCAGGTGTCGCCATGCCGCATCAGGTTGGGAATGTCCGCATACACCTTCGGCACGCCGCTGTGGTCGCGACCGCCGAGAATCGGCTCGGTCATGTTTTCCCACATGACCGTACAAAAGGTGCCGTGCACATCCTTGTCGACCTCACCGTCGAAGACGCAATGTGCGTCCACGCCGACGAGGTTGTACGCCTTGCCGGCCAGCCAGTCGACGTCCTCGCACTGGCAGACCGCGACAGAAATCAGTGCCTCCTCGTCAAGCCGAAACGGTTCCGGCAGGAGCTTCGCCGCTGCCTCCGGTTCGGTCAGGAACGTTACTGCCAGGGCGGTGACACGGCCGTAGCGCATGCCGCCGCTTTCCCACGGCCGCGGATCGCGAAAAATGCTGGCAGTGGGCATCGTGTAGGGGTGGCCAGGTTCGAATGTATACATGAGCGACTCCGGTTGGTTGATAAGTGTTTATTCTGTCACTTTACGGCTGTTTCTCGGCATGCCAAGTTGGCCAGCGCAGTACGGATTACCTGACACTGCAGACTGAACAGCAAACGCTGAATTCACAATTCCGTCGACGGGATACCGCAGGAAATGATATAAGCACGACGCGGCTGGCCCGACCGATTCGGTGTCGTGTAGTGCAGGGTTTTGCCGTAATGGATGGTGGCGCCGCCGGCTGGAACAGGGCAGGGCACGGCCGTAGCCGGGTCGAAGCTGGTGGCATCCGCGTGCCAGGCGTCGCTCGCGTCCTGTTTGGCGTGTGGAATGATGTCCGGGACGTCGCGCCTGGAGACGAACTGCATGCAGCCGTTCTCGGCATTGACGTCCTGCAGCGGAATCCACACACTGACGCGGCGATACTCTGCTTTCGGATCCCAGTACCACTGGTCCTGATGCCAGGGCGTGGCTGCCGGACTGCCCGCCGGTTTGGAGATAGCATGATCCGTGCGGAATTCACATTCCGGACCGAGCAGTTGTTCGGCGACGGCGATGGCATTGGCGCGCATCAGCGAGTTTGCGAAGGCCGCGAGATTCTTTGACATCTCATGCATCTGGACGACCAGTCCATCGTCCTGGTCACCGCCATCGGCCAGGTCGCGGGGCGTGAATTCGGTCTTTTCCCGCCAGCCTTCGAAGGTGTCGTCGAAGACTGGCCGCAGTTGCTCGACTTCCGCCGCCGTCGTGATGCGGTCAAGTGCCAGGAAACCGTGTGCGTGAAAGCTTGTGATCTGGTCCGGTGTCAGTTCGATGTCACTCGCAGGCATGCAACGTCCTCTTGGTAGTTTCGGCAATCCCGGTGTTAGGAACAGGTGTTGAACGGTTCTGTATGTTCGATGTACTGGAATCCGTCTCCCACACTTGTTGACTGCGATTAGCGCCCCTGGGCGCGAGTTGTCCTCAATCGTAGTATGGCACCGGGCTGAAGCTGAACGCCGCCGGTGCTGTATTCGGGAAGTCGGACGCTGCCAGGAACTGGAGCATGAGTTGAATGTCTTCTTCCACCAGTACCCGGTTGATGCCGTAGCCGAGCCGGTCGGTCAGCCGGATCTGTTCGTGGCGCGCATCGACTTCCTCGAGCAGCAGCTTTCGCAGCAGCCCCGCATCCTTCGTACTGTATGCTTCGAGTGCCCAGACCGAACGTCCGAGCGAGGCGATCAGGCTGGCGTAGAGGCGCAGGTTAAGCGCTTGTTCACGCAGGAAATCAGTGCCGGCAGACTGCCCTTCCTGTTGGCAGAGGGCGCCCGCCTGTTCCGATTCGTCGGCCAGTTCGATAAACGTATCACGGTCGTCGAGCTGTGCCTGGCCATGGATGCTGCCGAGCTTGCCGTCAATCCAGATGCGGATGTGTTTCTGGAAATAATTGTCGCGCGGGCGTTCGTCGAGATCGAGAAAGCTCGGGATCAGCGGCAGATACAAATGCCCGCGTGCACCCTGCCGGCCGATGCCGGCATTGAGCCGCTGGAACCAGGTGAAGTACGCCTGGTCGTCAACAGCCTGCTCTATCTTACCCCAGACATCCAGGAGCGCGTTGGTTAGTTGCGGTAATTCCGGTTGGGCGCCGATTGCCTTCGCCGCAACTCTTTGCAGCAGTTCTTCGCGTGTCGCCTGCGGATCGTCGAGGTAGGCGCGCACCGCCATCATGTTGGCGTTGCGAGTGACCGGCGGGTAGTCGCCCCAGAAATCCATGATCCCGCTGAAGTCGTCAGCAGCCAGTTTGTGGAGCACGTTGATTGTCTTGCCGGGGAGCGCAAAGGCGTGGCATGGATCGTAGACCTCGGACTGACAGAACTCGTGCAGGGCCAGGATTGGCCGGCCTTCTTCGCGCGCCATGCCGGCGTTCTCGCTTGTGAGCCAGCCCATGCGGTCGATAGACATCCATGGTTGCGCGGTCTCCAGGCGACCGGTGCGGCGCTGTTCGTCGACCAGATCGGGGAACGGCAGAATCACACCGCAGGCCGGGTGCGATTTTCGAATGATCCAGTTGCGCACATCAATCTCCGGGTTCCAGACGATGACGTAGATCGGCAGGCCCGGCCGCGCTTCGAGGACCGTCTCGACCGCCTCGTTCAAGAACCTGATGTAGACCGACCATGGTCCGCCCGGCGCGCTGCCGCAGCGCGGGCAGGACTCATCGCAGCATTCCGGGTTGTGATCGCCGGGGAAGAATACCAGGCCATCGAGCTCGGGAAAATCACGGCAGAGGTTGGCGTACAATTCAAGGTAGTACGCCTGCACGGTAGGCTGACTGAGGCACAACGGGCGGTTGCCGCGCCAGCTGCAGCCCTCCGGGTCGCGCTGCCCGAACAGATCAGGCTGGCGCTGCAGCAGCCCGCGCATTTCCAGTTTAATACGACGGTCCACGGTTTGTGAGTTGTTGGCGTACGCCGTTCCGTAGGACTCGTCGGGCCCGGGAATACCCCAGACTATCAGCCAGCAGTCGAGGCCGATCGAACGGGTCAGTGCCATGCGTTCGCGGATAAGCTTTTCGTTGGACCGGCGGCTTTCCGGCATCAGGTCGGGAATGACCGTGGACTCGACGAACATTTCGGGCGACAGCCCGTCCGGGCCCATGCCGCTGCCGCCGCCGACGAAGATGCCGTTGAAGCCGCCGCCCTTGAGGTGCTCCAGGCCCTCGCGCGTATACGGCGTGGAACTGCGAAACCCCCATTTCTCCCAGCTTGTGAGGCGGATATTCAGTGGTGTTGGAGTCTCAGATTGCATGGCCGTTGCGGATGTGATCCTGACGTTGGTATCTCAGATCGTTTTCCGTACCTTCGCGGCATCGTGGAACAGCACGTCGCGCACGGCGGTGGTGGCTTTCTCGTGAAAGGCCGTGACGGCTGGATCGAAATCCTTTTCGGGACGCGGTGTGTGAGTGAAATGGCCGTGCTTGTCTTCACCTCTTACCAGCGCGGCACTGTCCCAGTCACCGACGATCTGCCGGGTTTGTGTCGGCATGTAATGGAACGACAGGCCGATGCGCCGGTCGTTTGAACGATTCGGCGCGGATGCGTGGGCCAGACGGCCGTTGTGCAGCGATGCTTCGCCCGACTGCAGCGGCATCGCGACGGTTTTCGATTCATCGACCTCAACGGAAATTTCCTGGCCGCGGGTCAGCAGGTTGTCGTCGCGGTATTCATCCTGGTGCGGCATCAATTCGTCCAGGTGACTGCCCGGCAGCACGCTCATGCAACCGCTCTCCAGCGTAGCCGGTGACAAGGCGATCCATACGGTGATCAGATCATTCGTATCCAGCCCCCAGTATCGCAGATCCTGGTGCCAGGACACATAGACCGGGCTCTGTGCTTCCTTGACCCAGAACAGTGAGTTCCAACACAGGATGTCCGGCCCGATCAAATCCTCCACCGCATCCAGGATCGTGTCCTGACGCATGAGGTCGTCGACCCATTTGAAGAGTAGATGCGATTTGCTGCGCGTTGCACCGGAGATCGGCGCGCCCTGTACCGCCTCGAACGCTTCCAGATTGGCACGGCACTCGGCGGCTCCGGCGTCATCAATTACCTTGAGCGGAAAGTAGTAACCTTGCTCGAGATATTGTTTGACGGCATCTTCAGTCAGTGATTTCGGCATGTCATTATCCGGAACTTTGGATGGATGATCAGAATGTCTGTCAGTGTCAGGGACGATTCCAATTTAAGGGTGTTCACTCGGATAATAAAGCGTCGGAGTGCTTGCGCACATAGTCGATGATATCATCGCTTTCGTACATCTCCACGTTCCGGTCCGGGTCGACGAGGTACGGCACCTGTGCTTTGCCGCCGCGTTCCTTCAGTTCCAGGGCGATCGGCGTTTCGGAGCGGACGATTACGGGCCGCAGGACGTAGGGGATCTGCATCTCCTCCATGGCGTTGCGGATCTTTACACAGTAGGGGCAGTGTTCAGAGAGATAGAGTTCAATCATTTTTTTTCTCCAGCCGGTCAGTCGGTTTATGGTGTGGTTCGCTTTCGTTTGAGCCGCCGCGCCAGGAATCGATCCAGCTCGTTGGCGAAGGCGTGGCAGTCTTTCTGGTTAAGCGGTGGCGGGCCGCCGGTCTCGATGCCGTCGTTGTTGCGCAGGTCGGTCATCAGGTCGCGCATGGCCAGGCGCTGGCCGATAGTGCGATCTGTAAACAGATCGCCGCGCGGGCTGAGGCCCTGTGCCCCCTTGTCAACGACGGCTGCCGCTAATGGAATGTCCGCGGTGATGACCAGGTCTCCGGCGTTGACCAGGTCAACAATTTTTTCGTCGGCCACGTCTGGGCCGGCCGCCACCTGGATCATGTCGAAGAGCTCTGACTCCGGCAGTTGCATGTACTGGTTAGCGATGAAGGTCACCGCTACCTTGGTCCGGGTCGCGGCCCGAAAGAGCAGGTCTTTGATGTCGCGGGGAACTGCATCGGCATCGACATAGATCCGCATCGGCGGCATGTCGTCTGTCTGCTCGTCTGGCATGGTCGATGGTTCTCGTTTGCAAGGTGAACTCGGGACAACAAAGGTACACCCTTCCTCCGGCATGGGAAGTGAAGTTTGACGGGGTTCCGCGCCATTGTATGGTGGGACGGATGGCCGCCACGATTAACCGAGGTGTCGAGAGCCGATGAAAATCTACTTTGCTGCTGCGATCAGGGGGGGGGGCGAGTACGCGACAACCTATCACGTCCTGATTTCGTACATCGAGACCCTGTGCGGAAGTGCTGACAGAGCACATTGGCGATCGTCACCTGTCGGCTCATGGCGAGATGCGCCTGAGCGATACCGACATCTATGGTCGGGCCATGGAATGGGTCACTGCCAGCGACGGGATGATCGCCGAGGTAACCGCGCCGTCTCTGGGCGTTGGCTACGAGATCGGTAGAGCGGTGGCTGCGGGCACGCCCGTGCTGTGCCTCTTTAACATCAATAGTGACGGCCGATTGTCGGCAATGATTTCCCGGCAATCCCGAAGTGAAGTTGGAGAGCTACGGGGAGCTGGCTGAAGCGGAGCTGGCAATTCGTGAATTCATTGAACAGCTGATGCAGTGCGAATAGCCGCTGAACAAGAAACAGTGAGACTGGCCGGAATACGATCGTGCCAACCGATCTTCTCCTCCCGTTGCTTCTTCATCAATCCATTGACAGCAGACCGGCACCTCTTGATTCGGCTTGGCGTACGCTGAATCGTTCCGGCGCGGTCAGGTCAGGTACTGTCCGAAGTTCTCACGCATATATGCCAGGCTTATCTGCATCCAGGCTTCCGGATCCTGGTGGGGTTGCGGGGCTACTTCCACACATAAGGCCAGGCTGTCCGGATCTGCGACGCTGCTCTGCAGGACCTCCAGGATCTCCGGGATCGGAACATTGCCCTGGCCGAGTGGGGCTGTCAGAATGCGTGGTTCACCGTCCAGCGTTTTTGACTGGATTCGCATGTCCTTGATATGAGTCATCACCGTCCACTCTGCTACTGCTTTCGCGGCCTCGAGCGGGTCCTCGATCACTGCGAGGGAATTGCCGAAGTCGTAGTTGACCCGCAACCAGGGCGAGTCGACCGCGCTTACTACTTCGGCGATTTCAGTGCAGCGGTAGTCCATGTGATTCTCGAAAGCCATGACGATGCCGATCGCTTCGGCGTAGGATGTCAGTTCGTTGAAGTTGGCGATCATGCGTTTGATCTGTTCGGCGATCGGCGGGTCCTTGCTGAAATGATGGTGCTCCAGTGCGCCGTGGTGGACGGCGACGATGATGTCGGCGCCGGCGGCCTTGCCCAGGCGCATATGCCGGACGAAGTTGTCGCGCTCGACTTGCCATTCGTCACCGGTGGTGGCCCAATCACCGGTACCGGCGGCAATCAGCTTGACATTTTTCTCCGCCATGAGTCTGCCGGTCCGGCGGGCGTGGTCCTCGTCGTCAAACCATGTGACGCACAAATAAAGCGGCGATAGCCGTAGTGCTGCGGCGCGGTCGATGGTCCATTCGATGTGATCGCCGGGTGCCGGCGGTGTGATCGACAGTGTGTACGGCAGCGGCATGCCTGTGTTGAGATAGGCCGGGTGCGTGACGCTGTGGATTGTGGCGCCGTGATTGTCGTGCAAGGTCGGCGGATAGCAGATCCAGCGGTATGAGGCGACTGACAGACCGAGTTTCATGGCAGGCGATTCAGGTGGGGGGTGACTATGATGGCGAGATTACGAGGTCGTGATTATTCCGGCACTATAGGTATTGTATGGGTGCTGTGAAACAAGACAACAATTTATCAGGTAAACCATGAGAAAAAAGAAATCGCCACCGACAACCCGCATCTGTCTCAGTCCAATCGCGGACAAGCTGCAGCAGTTTGCCGCGGCTGAGCTCAAGCGCTATCTCAAGCGGTTGTTCGGTGTCAACGCGGAGATCGTGTCCGGATCAACCGGCCGCGCCGGCCGGCGCTTTATCGTTGGTCTGCGCAGTGACGACCATGTCCGCGCTGCGGCGGGACGTCTGCCGAAGCTTTCCGATCAGGGCCACCTCGTGCGTCGACAGTCACCACAGGTCATGATCCTTACCGGCGGCAGCAGTGCAGCCGTTGCCTGGGCCGTCTACGAGCTTGTCGAGCGGTACGGTGTGCGATACCTCCTGCACGGTGATGTATTTCCGGAGAATCCCGGGGCCTTTCGGCTGCTCGATGTGGACGCTGTGCTCGAGCCGACATTACAGATCCGTTCCTGGCGGCAATGGAATGACCTGCCTACCGGCCCCGAAATGTGGACGGGCAAACAGCAGAAAGCTTTTATCCGGCAGATCTTCAAGCTCAAATACAATGGCGTTTTGCTCAGCATGTGGCCGCATCAGCCGGTGGTTCATTACGAATGCGGCGGTGTCGTGAAGACGACCGGTCTTCTGTTGTTCGATCAGAAGTTCCCGATCACCCGGGCGAACATCGGGAGGGAGCACCTGATCGACGCACCCTGCCTGGACAACCCGGAGTTCGTCGGTGCGCGGACTTATGAAGAACGTTTGTCGATTTGCGTGCGCCTGATGAAGACAATCATCCGCACCGCGAAGTCCTTCGGCATGCATACGTCGTTTGCCATGCAGCCGCTCGAGTTTGCGAAGGAGTTCCGCCCGGTACTGCAGGCGCCCTCGATGGAGTCGATTCAGCTCGGCGACCTGAGTTGCGCGGAGACAGGTGACCTTTTCAATCCTGGTCACGTCAACCTGGTTGAAACCCGGATGCGCGCCTATCTCGACCAGTATAGCGAGGTCGATGCCATGTACCTGCAAATGCCGGAGCATCCGCAGGCTGGCCGCGTGTTTGAGCAATCCTGGCGCGAGCTCGACGCGCGCCACGGGCTCGCCCGGGATTGCGACATGGCGACGCTGCTCCGGAAGGCTTCGCACAATGCCCTGGTGCCTGGGGACGCCGAACGCGCCAGCCGTGAGTTCAAGTCGTCGGTGTCCATGCTCAATTTTTTCGATCGCTTCTTCGCGGGCAACGATATTCTCGAGCGGGCTGCGGCTGACAATATCAAGGTCAACCTGAGTGTCGGCATGAATGCCGAGCATCTCTTCCCGATCATGGATCGGGTGCTGTGGGACGGTGCCGGCATCTCAACGACCCTGGGCTATACCGCGTCGCGTGCGGTGCGCGCCATGGACAGCATGGCGCGGATGAACACCTCGAAGGTGCCGGCGGAATTGATCGTTACTTTTCAGGACGACAACATCGGTTCGCTGCCGCAGGTGGCGACGCACAGCCTGCACAATCTGGTTCAGAACATGCAGCGCTATGGCTGGCGGGGTTTTGTGACGCGCCATTGGCCAGTCGGCGATCTCGACCCGGCGGCGGCGTATCTGGCGAAAGCATCGTGGGATGCCACGATGACGCCGCACGCCGCGTACACCGACCACTTTTCACACGTGTACGGTCCCGAGACCGTGGATGACATGTGCCGCGCCATGCGGATTCTCGAAGATATCACAGTCATCCTTGACCTGGATTTTCTCTCCCTGTTTTTTCCGGTGCTGACGATCATGTGCCGTGAGCTCGACGAGGACAAGGTGATGCCGCAGGGCCTGTTGCACGTGCGCGCGATGTTTCAGGCGGTCGACAACCTGTTCTCCGAAGTCGAGAAGAACGTAAGTACTAAACAGGGCAGGGCGGAGCTGGCCTATTGGCGCCAGCGTATTGTCTTCAGCATCGAGGCGCTGAATGAAAAGGAACTGCTGCACGAAGGTGCGAGGCGGATAGTTGCAGCGAAACGCGCCCGCAGCAAGAAGGCGAAGGCCGAACGCACCGCCGAGGCGAAACAGAGCTTTGCGAAAGCGATTGCCGCTGGCAAGGCTGCTGTTCGCGCCATGGCATCCGAGGTCCGCGACGATTCAGACCGCGCTACTATTGCCACATACTTCCATCTCTTTGTCCGCGAAGTCCAGGAGCAGACCGCCGTGGTTCTCGCCGGACGCGCGGCAGATGCCAACAGCGATCCGATGTGATGCGGCGAAGAGATTTCACGAGAAATGTTTTGGACATGATGACACCGACCTCAGGAGGACGAATCGAATGAAGAATATTCTCGTTATGGGCGGCACATCGTTTGCCGGAAAATCCCTGGTCCGCGAATTGTTGCGGCAGGACCACCACGTCACTGTCGCAACCCGGGGCCAGGCCAAGGTTGCCTTTGAGGGCTCTGTCGAGTGGGTGCAATTCGAGCGCACCGACCTTGACAGCATGGTGACTGCGTTTTCCGGGAAAGCGTATGATGTGGTGTTCGATCAGATCGGCTACTGCGCGGATGATGTGGCCGATGCCTGCGAAGTATTTGCGGGGAAGATCGGACACTATGTCTTTACCTCGAGCATCGCGGCGTACACCACTATCCACACAGGTGGGATGATCGAGACGGACCTGGACCTGGAAGTGGGCTGGGTGCCGGGCCGGCACTCTGCCGGCGAAATCGGATACGGCGAGGGCAAACTGCAAGCCGAAGCTTATCTGGCACAGATGGCGCCGTTCCCTTTCTCGGCGGCTCGCATACCGATTGTTCTGGGGGCAGACGATCCGCTTAATCGACTGGGGTGGCTGGTCGGGCGTATCCTGGATGGCGCGCCGATTGTCATTCAGCCGGGATGCGGTGTGCTGGGCTACATCGGTACAGCCGAGAAAGGCAGGTTCCTGACCTGGCTTGGCTTGTCCGGGCAAGAGGGCGCGTACAACGCCAGCTCAGAGCCTTGGCTTGATCCGGTCGAGTTTACCCGGTTGACGGGAGAAATCCTTGGCGCCGAGCCGATTGTTCTGACCGAAGGCGATGACCCTGATCGGATGAATTGGATCAACCAGTTTGATCTCACGATGGATGTATCCAAAGCCAGGCAAGCCGGCTTCGAATTCGCTGAATTTGACCAGTGGTTTCCCAACGTTGTGAAGGAAACTGCGGCACGGTACATCGTGTCGAAAGAGAATTGAATGTAACGGCGATGGAGATAGTCGTGGTGTAACTTTTACCGGTGCAGGTGATGGCTGCGGTGCCGACTGTTCTTCACGAAAGAACAGGCGTTACGTGAAAGCACCCACTGCAAAGTCATGGGTGAGCCCGGTATTGGAGCCCGACTGTAGGGGCGCAAGAGGAAGTGTGTAACACGTATCGGACATAGGCTGCAATTCATAACAGGGATCAGGATGCACAACAGAAGATGGGCGCCTGTCCTGGTTATCATGCTGCTGGGTGCGTTAGCGGTGATGGCCTGGGTTCTTTGGTCCAATAATCAGCGCGCCGAGAAACGATTCAACGTGTTGCTGATCACCCTGGACACAATGCGGGCCGACCGTCTCGGGTGCTACGGCTATGACCAGGCCGAGACCCCGACGCTGGACGAACTGGCGGCCCGCGGCGTGCGCTATGAGAACGTATATGCCCCGGTACCGTTGACCCTGCCGTCCCATGCAACGATCCTGACCGGCCTTGACCCGCCCGAACACGGACTGCATGACAACGCCCGCGGCAGCCTGGGGCCGGACCCGGTGGTGTTGGCTGAGATTTTCAGGGATCGCGGGTATCGGACGGCGGCCTTTCCGGCCGCATTCGTATTGGACAAGCAGTTCGGCCTGGACCGTGGATTCGAAGTCTATGACGACCGGATGGGACCGCCAACCGACGGAACGAACGCCTTCCACCAGCAGAATCCCGGAAACATCGTGACGGATCGGGCCTCAGCCTGGCTGGGAAGAACGGGCCAGCCTTTTTTCGCATGGGTGCATTTCTACGATCCTCACCTGCCTTATGATGCGCCTGAGCCCTACAGATCCCGTCATGGCGATTCGTACGACGCTGAGATCGCTTTCATGGATGCACAGATAAAGCGGCTGCTGGATTTTCTGGACATCGCCGGACTTCGTGAGAATACGCTGATCCTGGTCGCGGGCGATCATGGCGAGTCGCTCGGCGAACACCGGGAGCGGGAACATGGGGCGTTGATTTATAACGCAACGATGCGCGTGCCGCTGATCTTCAGCCTGCCCGGGCAGCTGCCCGAAGGGAAAGTCCAGTCGGCAGTGGCAGGCCTGATAGATGTCGCTGCGACAATCCTCGATGTTCTCGATTGGCCACAACCCGAGGACATCGGCGGGCGCAGCCTGCTTCGTGCCGGCGTCGCTGACCAGGCTTCCCCCGGCATCTATGGAGAGAGCGAATGGTTGATGAACAGCTATGGCTGGGCACCACTCTACAGCATCACAACAGATCGCTGGAAATACATCGAGGCGCCTGAGCCGGAGCTTTATGATTGCCAGGCGGACCCTGGAGAGCTGAAAAACCTGGCATCGGTTGAAGGTGTCATTGTTAACGAGATGCGGTCCCGCCTGCAAACCATGCGAGCTGCCATGAAAACGGGCGTGCCCGCGGCGGTCGCGCTCGACGCGGAGGAACTCGCTCGCCTGCGCTCATTGGGCTATGTGGGCGGTGCCCCCGTCCCTGCCCCGCAGGCCGAACCCGGGCAGAGGCAAGACCCCAAGAAGATGATGCACATTTTCAACGGTTGCCGCGACGCAGAAGAACTGCAGGCTGCATCGATGCACCGCGAAGCCATAGAACGGCTGCTCCCCCTGATACAACAGACCCCGCACTCTCTGAAATTACGGAAAACCATCATCATCTCTTATGTCGAGCTGGGTGAACTCATCTCCGCCAAACCACATGCGGAAGAATACCTGCGCCAAGATCCTTACAACCGCAATATTATCGGTTGCCTGGCCGGGGCGTTTGTCAAGCTGGGAAAGTGGGATCGGGCGGCAGCTCTATATCGTGATGGCCTGCTGCTGCCGGCGCGGCCGGATGAACCGGTCAAGCCCGGGACCCAATCGGTGACAACGGCAATTCTGCAGAGGGGCCTGGGACAGGTTTTGGAGTTGCAAAAGAAGTTGCCCGAGGCAATCGTGCAATATGAGATATACCTGAAACAGGTGCCCGATGACAAACCGATTCGTCGAAAACTGACCAGGATATGCTTTTTGCTGGGCAAATACGAGACAGCAAAAAAGTACCAGCTTGTTGCGCTCCAGGATAGTCCCTTAAATCCAAAATTGCATGAGCAGATGGGGCAGATCCTGCAGGCTACCGGTGATCAGCATTCGGCTATTTTTCACTATCAAAAAGCCGTTGAGTTGAATCCTCTCGTTGGAGGCGCCAGCCGTGACCTTGGTATAATCCTGTGGGAAAAAAAGGAATACGGAAAGGCGATTGAAGCCTGGAGAAACGGCCACGAACATTTGCCGGAAGCACTCACGATGACCTATTTCCTGGCCTTCTCCCTGGCTACCTGCCCGGATCCCCAATACCGCAACGGGACTGACGCACTTAAACTTGCTTCCACCCTTTGCGAGCAGACGCAACATGCGAATCCCCAATTTCTGGATGCCCTCGCGGCCGCCCATGCCGAGACAGGGAATTTCAGCAGGGCGGTGGGGATCGCCCGTCAGGCCGCGCAGGTGGCGAGACGCTCGAGTGACGAGGCGCTGGCCAGGGAGATCGAGATGCGGTTAAGGCTTTACGAAGCAGACAAACCCTTCCGCACAACAACGACGGTTATCCCAAACCGCTGATGGCGGGAGCGGCACCGGCACCTTTTGCGATTCCGGTGCGTTGCCAAACCGGCGATCCAGAAAAGTCAGCCTCACTCCAATAAAAAATCAAGCCCACCCGCCGCGGCGGATGGGCTTGATGATTTTTTCCTCGATTGGCGTGCCGAATCAGTTCTGCAGGTTCTTCAGCTTCTCCAGCTCCACTTTCATGGCTTCCATTTGGAGTTGCTGCTCCTGGACCACCTTGGTCAAGACACCGACGACATCCATCGGGCTGAGGTTCTTGCGGTTGTTGGTTGCAACCAACGCCGGTACATCCTCGGCAATGAAGCCTACGTACTCTTCATCCTGTTCTTTCTTGTAGTTGTACTTGACAGGTGTCAGCGCGGTGAGTGCCTCGACAGCTTCTTCAGTCGTCAGCTCTGCGATGTTTTCTTTCATGTCGCGCGAGGACGCATTGGTCCAGACACCACCGTCCGTGACGATGGCTCCGCTCGCCATGTGCAACGGATGGTTAGGCCATACACCCATTCCGATCTGACCGAGATGATTGATTATCATTCTTTCCTTCGTTTCTGCTTCCGACACCTCGGCCACATTGAAGTACAGCGCCGTTTGCCCTGCGCTGCTGACGTATTGTGCATCAATACTCGCCCGGGGCTTGCCGGCGCCGCCGGCAATGTTTGCTTCATTGCCGTACCACTGGAGCTGGCCCAAGGATTCTCCACCAGTACAATCGAAATCTTTCAATATAAACCGCATTACACCTGCTGGATCAGCTGTCGTGCCGTAACCGCCACTGCCAGCATCGGCCATGATATGTAAGTCAACTTTATCGCCTTCAGTTTCCCCCCACACCTCATATTCACGACCCATGCCTATGCCAACGGCCTTGGCCGTCCATATCCCTTCGAGCGGATTTGCCGCTTCACTCGGAATCCACTCGGAGTCACCAGCGGGCCCTTGCGCACCTGCGGCGCCGGCTGATCCTTGCGCACCGGCTGCACCATCGGCACCAGTCGGTCCTTGCGCACCGGCTGCACCAGTCGGTCCTTGCGCACCGGCTGCACCATCGGCACCCTGCTTACCCTGCGGACCCTGCGCGCCACCGACAACGCCAAGGGCGTACGGCGCCGAGCACAGCGGCGTATTCGGCGACAGCAGTTCACCGCCGACGGTGAGCTCGAGCTCATAGGCGCTATCGAACGCTACCGACGACATGTCTTCGACGCCACCGATCTTGAGGCTGAACAGACCGCCGACGACAGACACGCCGGTGTGCGACTCACTGAACACCGCGTCACCGCCGCCCAATGGCAGCAGGCGCAGGTCGATGTCCACCGTGTCGTTGACCTTGACACCGGCGGCGTCTTTCAAGACACCCTGGTAATTGATTTTGGCCGGGATTGTAGCGGCCTGGGCGATGCCGGCCAGAACGAGGCCCATGCAGATGAGTGCGGCGTTGATGTGCATTTTAATCTTCATTGTTTGAGGCTCCTTCAAGCTTCCTTTTGGATGATTGATTGTCTTGCGAACTACTGCGTGTTGCTTCTAATCGTTGGCATGGCAAAGAGTGCAGTGCATCACTCACACGACACGAGTCGAGTCGCAGAATGCGAATCTCACCCTTCATACAGCTCAATTATTCGTACGTAGTATCGTAAATTTTCCCCACAATTCCAAGACTTTTTTTTAAAAAATCTCGTTAAAGTATTTATATGACAAGGTTTAAGTAGGGTTTGTTCGGATCAATGTCAGGCAAAATTGTCGTGGATTGGCTGGGCTACTGCGGTCGGGGAACCGAATGCGATGTCGCACTGGCAATCCGCCAGCGTCCTTCGAGATCACAGGCCTCGTAAAACATGCGGAACCGACCGTCCGCAAGGTCGATTATACAGGGCTCGGACGCCTTGACTGTGTCCCAGGGGCCGCCGTTATCGAGACAGACGTCCGGGTCTTTGAGCCACTGCAGGCCGTCTTCGGAAAATGCGCTGAAGATTCTGCCGTGAAACTTTGATCCGGCCGGAACCTCAGGTGCAGGCACCCATCCCGCGTAATACATTCGGTACCCGCCGGCAGCCAGGCGCAGCACTTCCGGCGCGTAGACCTCATAGGATTCCAGCTTTTTCTCCCGGGATATGCAAACACCCGGCTCGAGCTCGAACTGCAAGCCGTCATCGGATTTCGCACTGACGATCTGATGCGCCTCGAAGTCGCTGGCGTAGAGTCGATAGCGGGAGGCGCGGTTACCCGGGGCAGAATCGATATAAAGACATCGCGGCGCCCCGTACGAGCCGTTCTCACCACCCAGCCGGGCCCCTGGCTCCTGCTCCCAGGCGAGCCCGTCATCCGATACAGCGCTGACAACCGCGCTTCGGACGCCGTCGTCTGCGTCCTGCCACTTGCCTTCGAAATACATTCTATAGCCGCCATCAGGCAGTGGGATCACGTCCGGGCTCCAGATACATTGCGTCGCCCATTCACCACCTGCGGGTAGTCGAATGCCCGGCTCGAATTTCCATTGAGCGGTGTCGGCGGAGAACGCACTCAAAATGCCAAGGATCGAACCCGTCCCGAGTCCGTGGTAATACATTCTATAGCCGCCATCGATCTTTATCACGTTCGGCGTAAGGGCTCGATCGGCCTCAAGGCCGCGGCCGGAATCAATCGCGATATCCGAGTCCTTGCTCCACCGGAGCCCGGGGTCTGTTTTCTGATAATGGATTGATTTGAACATTGTATCAATGGGGCTGAGGGATGTGGGCTATAGTTGAAAAGTCGGAGACGGGTTTCAGTACGGTGAGCGATGCGAATCGTCCAACTCAATATATATGTGGAATTGTGACCGTCACCACTCGTCCGGAGGTCGCTTCCCACTCTCAATCATCCGGAACGCAGCATCAAAGCCTCATATGATACTGGAGCGGTGCCAGCCAGGGTGTTCACCTCAGGCACGGCAACAAAGCAAACGGGCTGCATGCTGGTGGTCATGCGGCTGCAATCTGGCCGGATGAATTGAATGGTCATGTTTCTTTAAGTGAGTATAATAGAGTCTGAGGAATATCTTTTTTCTTAAAACCGTGGCTTGAGTCGTACACCCCCTCTGCTGCAAACATTCACATCCAATGTCGGACTCATAAAGAATGGCTAACGACTTCAAGGAATTCACCGTCCGCTCTGTCCGCCGACTGACCGACGATGCCAATCACAATGCGTTCACGGGTACCGTGTGGTTTCAGGATGCGCTCTACGTCACCCATCGGCAGGGTGATCGCCACATCGACCAGCAGGGGCGCGTGATCGTGTTGCGCAGCCGTGACGAGGGGGTCACCTTCGACAGGGTGGCGGTTCTGCGCGGTGAATTCGACACCCGCGACCCTCACCTCTATACCGATGGCAACCGTTTGTACGTCTCCGCTATAGAGGACAGCCCGGGCTGGCAAGTCTATTCTGGCGTAGCGTGGAGCGACGATGGCCTGCACTGGACAGGTTGGAACCGTATCGAGGGCGCCGATGACTACGTCATGTGGCGACCGCAAGTCTTTGACGGCCGTTTTTACTGTGCAGGGTTCCGTTTTCATGGCATAATCGAGACGCCTGGGAAACCCAACTTCGAGACGGAAGAAACAGACGTTGCCTGGTTCGAAAGCGCCGATAGCCTGCACTGGGAGAAGCAGTGCATCATCCATGAAGGCGAAGACTTGCCAAACGAATCGTACTTCGATTTTTACCCGGACGGATCGATTGCCATGATCATGCGCCGGGGCCTTGAATCTCGCAAGCCGCTGCTGTTGCGCTCGGTGCCGCCTTACGAGAACTGGGACAAGGTCGAGCTGGACGTTGCACTGCATGGTCCGGCGCTGTGGCTGGTCGGCGAGGACATCTGGATTTCCGGCCGCTGGTACCTGAGCCCGCACGTTACACATCTGGCTCTTTTTAAGATCGTCGACAATGCGCCGCAACTTCAGCTCGTTTTGCCTTCCGGGTACGGCGGTGAAATCGCTTACATGGGCGTGGCGCGGCACCCGCTTAATAAACGGCGGTTTCACCTGTCCTATTATTCCTGTCACATGTCCCCTACCGATCCGGCTGTCTGCCAATGGGATCACCCGGATATCTACCTCGTGGATATCTCGTTCACCGCCGAGTACCTCAGTGAATGGGAGGTTTCGGATTTGATTGTCGACGGAACACATCAGAACACAACCGTGGAGCAGGCGACCGGATGGCGGCCATTGCAAGCGTATGGCGAGGAGATGGTGCACCAGACATTTTTCTCGTACGGTTTCGTGGAGGCCACGCCAATCATCGACAAACGAGACGGCGTAATATTCTTCCGTAAAGATGTCGAGGTCGGCCCGATCGATGCGGGGCTGCTGCACTTGGGGTACGACGGGAATGTTGTCGTGCGCCTCAACGGTGAGATTGTCCATGAAGCGAGTGGCACCAACCCGGCGCATTCGGACGAGGTAACGATCCCGGTGGCGTTTCGCCACGGCACCAATCACCTTGAGATCGCCATGGAAACCAATGGCGGCAAAGCCTGCGGGATTTTCGCGCGCTACGAGGCGACTTGATGGCAGAAGACAGCGCATTCACTGTTCGGCAAAAAAATCAGGGATGCCGCAGCGTCTGGTTCGGCCTGGTTATAGTCCTGGTGTTGTCCGGAATCGGAATGCCTGTGTGCGGACGACCGGCGGGCAGCCAGTGGCAGGTCGGCACCCCCATCGTCACGTATTACCAGGGGCCGGGTTGTGGGGCACCGCCGCGATTCGAATTGTTGGCAACGGCGGCCGGGAAGTTGGCAGACAGCGGCTTCAACCTGGTCTGGTGCCAGAGCGTTGCCGACCTCGATACGGCACACGCGCACGGACTGCGCGGGATGGTGCAGACGATCGACCCCACTCATATCGACGACCCGCAGCGCCGGGAAGGTCTCGCTGCCAACATCGATATGGTCAAGGATCACCCCGCGATGTACGCCTACTACATCGTCGACGAGCCGAGCGCCACCGAGTTTCCCGCGTTGGGCCGGCTGATAGCCTTCATTCGCGAGCGGGATCCCAAACACCTGGCCTACATCAACCTGTTCCCAACGTACGCCAGCGCTGGAGCACAGGGCACCTCCGGTGACAAGGTGACCGCTTACCGGGAATACCTCCGCCGATTCATCGAGGAGGTGAAGCCCGACTTGATCAGCTACGACCACTATCACATGAGATTCACCGACCGGGCGTTCGACGGCAGTGGCTACTTCCTGAACCTGGCGCTGGTCCGCGAGGCGGCGCTGGAAGGAGGTCTGCCCTTCCTCAACGTCGTTCAGGCCTGCGCCAACGGCCCGGGCTGGCGCACGCCCAACGGCGACGAGGGACGATATCTTGCTTTCACCACGCTGGCCTACGGCGGCCAGGGCATTGCGCAGTTCGTCTACAACGCCTGGGAGGGCGCCGAACATTGGGGCGGCGTCGAGAATCCGGATGGTACGCTGACACCGCTGGGCGAGGCGCTGCACCAGATCAACCCCGAGTTTGTTGCTGTCGGCGAAGTGCTGCAGCCGCTGACCTCCCTGGGCGCGTATCATCTGGGCGTCGTACCTTCGGGCGCATTGGGACTGCCGCCCGACGCGTCCTTCATCGTCGATCCCGTGGTCGCTCCGGAGGAGAAGAACGGCATCCTGCTGGGCTACTTCGGCACGGGGGGGACTCCCTCCCATGTGCTGGTCGTAAATCTGGACTACTCAAAGGCGGTAACCACGACCGTCGTCGGTCCGGGACCGATGGAGGTGTTTGACGCTGCGACTGGCGAGTGGCACCCGGCCTCGGACGGGGCGCGGGCGCAGATAAGGCCGATGCCCGGCGGCGGTAAACTCGTGCGCTTGCGTGGGGCCGAGTGATCAGTCACGACTCAAGCTGGATCGGGATGGCGGATTGCTCTGGCGAGCGCGGTGCCCCGCTTTTTCGTCGTGAGTTCACGGTGAGCAGCGCCATTGCCTCGGCAACGCTGGAGATCAGCGGGCTGGGGTACTACGAGGCTTGGATCAACGGCCGTCGCGTTGGTGATCATGTCCTTGACCCGGCTCAGACGGACTATGACCAGCGCGTGTTTTACGTGTCCTATGATGTCACCGGGTTCGCCCGGGACGGTGCCAACGCGATCGGCGTGATGCTCGGCGACGGCTGGTACAATCAGGACCGCGTCTGGACCGGGCAATGTACGCCCTCCTATGGCGCGCCACGGTTGCTGGCGGAACTACACATCCAGTTCGCCGATGGCACCAATCAGGTTGTCTGCAGTGACCAACACTGGTCGGGTACAGCCGGTCCGATTACCGACGCCAACGTTTACGCCGGTGAGTGTTACGACGCCAGACGAGAGCAGCCCGGCTGGTGCGCGCCTGACTTTGATGAGTCAAGCTGGCATCCCGCTGTACGTGTGCCGGCACCGGACGGGCGACTCGAACGGCAGGAAATACCCCCGATCCGGAAAATCGAAGAGCTCTGCCCGGTCGACGTCAAGATGCTGGATGCCGGGCAGTACCTCGTAGATATGGGGCAGAACTTTGCCGGGTGGGCACGGATCCGGGCAGATGGCCCGGCGGGTGCCGAAATTTGCATGCGCTTCGCCGAAACCGTCGACAAGGACGGCAACATCGATACGGCCAGTACCGGCGTCTTCGCGACCGCTTTGGAGCAGATCGACCGTTATATCTGCAAGGGCGAAGGCCTGGTTGTCTGGGAGCCGCGTTTCACCTATCACGGGTTCCGTTATGTCGAGGTAAGTGGTTGGCCGGGTGACCTGATAGCAGAGGACATCACTGGCATTGTCGTCCACACCGATCTGCCGGCAGCCGGAAGTTTCGAGTGTTCGGATAAGCGCTTGAACCTGCTTCATCGCATGGCGCTGTGGACCCACCGGAGTAATATCCACAGTATTCCGGAGGACTGCCCGGCCCGGGAACGGTGTGGCTGGCTGGGAGATGCCAATATCGTGGCCGAGTACTCGATCTGGAATTTTCAGGGCAGGGCGTTCTGGGAGAAATACCTCGATGATATCGAAACGAACCGCACCCGCCACGGGGGCCTGCCGTGCAATATTGCCCCGGGTAAGCGCACCTGCGGCCAGGCCCTCCATGATTGGGCGGCCGCTTTCATCATGTTGCCATGGTATGTATACGTATACTACGGCGATCTGTCAGTGCTCCGGAAGCACTGGGACGGTATGCGACTCCAGATCGAACATTTCGGCGAGTGTGCCGACAACTGGATTCTTGAGGGCGGTCATGGTGACTGGTACGACCCGGGCGGTGAAAAGCCCTGCATGCACACGCCGCCGGCCCTGACCACGACAATCTGGTTCCAACAGTGTGCAGCAGTGATGGCACATACTGCGGCCCGGCTGGAAAAACAGCCGGAGGCGGATCGTTTTGAAAGTTGGCAGGCGCAGGTACGGGATGCCTTGATCGGACGCTTTTATGATCGCCAGGCCGGCTCCTTCGGCTCGCAGACCGCGAATGTCATGGCCTTGCACTTCGGACTCGTGCCGGACGGCGAAGAAGACCGCGTCGCAGACAGCCTGGTCCGCGACATTCGCCAGCGCGATATCCATTTGAACACCGGCATCATGGGGGTGCGTTTTCTTTTCGAAGTGCTCACCCGCCACGGCTGTGGCGAGCTGGCACTGGCGCTTATGCACCAGGACAGCTATCCGAGTTTCGGAGATTTGATTCAGCGTGGGGCGACCACACTTTGGGAATGCTGGGGTGAAGCCATGCACGATCAGACCGACGGGCCGCGTTCGTTGAACCACCCGATGATGGGCGGCTTTGACAACTGGTTCTACAACACCCTGGCCGGCATCCAGCCCGATATCGAACAGCCCGGGTTCAAGCACTTTTTCCTGAAACCGCATCTCATCCCGGGGCTTGACTGGGTACAAGCGCACCACGATTGCCCGCATGGGCGTATTGTGAGTAATTGGCAGTGCGCGGACGGTCGCTTTGAATGGGAGATCGTTGTGCCCAGTGGCAGCTCTGCCACTGTGACACTGCCGAATGCGCACGATGTCCGGACCCTGGCGGCAGGAACACATCGGATCACTGATGAGCTGAAGTAAAGGGCTGCGAAGGACAAAATGACAATACGAAGGCACTACGTCCTTTTCACCCGTCATGGGATGAACTATGTTCAGCGGTGACAAGCCGACTGACTTTCTTCTTCGCCTTCCTGCAACCAGCAATTTCCAAACCTGGAACCTGACCTTATGTCCAATTCAAAGAAAGTTCTGATCCTGGGAGCCTCTGGTGAAATCGGTGGCCGCATCGCCCGCGGTTGTGTCGACGCGGGCTACCAGACCACCGGCGTCACGCGCGGCACAAACGTCCGGCACCAGGTCTCCCTCGACGGTATCGAGTTCATCACCGGCGACAAGTACGACGAGGACTTCTACGCGTCCGAGCTGGCAACCCGGGAATTCGACGTGGTCATCGACAGCGTATCCTTTATGAAAGACGTCGAGCTGGCGCACAAACACTTCGCCGGCAGGATCGAACACTATTTCATCTGCGGCTCCACCGGCTCGTACACACCGTTGCAGTACATTCCGGGTGATGAAAAGCATCCCTGGCGCGAGGATACCGGGGTCAACTTTTACGAGCAATGCCAGCGCGACGCTCGCGCGCTGGAACTAGAGAATTTCCCGGCCACCATTTTCCGCCCCACCTGCATCTGCGGGACCGGGCGCGTGCCCATCGAAACGTGGGGCGGACGTAACCCGCATTATTACCAATTGATGAAAGCGGGCGACCCCCTCGAGATCCCCGGCGACGGCAACGCGCTGCTCCAGGCCGGCTGCAACGACGACCTCGCCGCCGCCTTCGTCAGCGGCGTCGGCAAGGGTGACGAAATCGTCGGTGAGATCTTCAATATCTCCGCCAGTCGCGCCCTCACGTTGACTCAATGGTTCAACGCCGCGAAAGACATCCTGGGTAGCACGTCGATGCCCGAATACATGTCCTTGGAAGCGCTCTGCGAGCGCCGCCCGGACGATGCCTCCCCACGTTGGACCGGCTTCCTGATGGAACACATGTGTTTTGACATGGGCAAAGCCGAGGATCTCCTGGACTACGCCCCGCAGCACACGATGGAAGCGGGGTTGGAGCTGGCGCTGAAATGGTGTATGGATGAGGGGATGCTGTGAGCTTGATGCCGGACAGTAGAGGCTCGCTATGAGAGCAGCCCTGACACTCATCGCGCTCACGCTTCTGAGCGCGCTACCGTTGCGTGCTGTAACGCCGCCGCCAATCGAGCGCGTTGAGATCCGAGGAAAAAGTCTCTGGGTAAACGGCAAGCCGTTTTTTCTGGTCGGCATCGGCCACGTGGCACACTGGAATTTTGCGCTGCCGGAGGTGGGCGCGAAGGGCTTCAATGCCGTTGTTACCCATGGACGGCTGGAAGATCCGGAGTCGTACAGGCTCGATATTGACGACGCGTTTGCCAACGGCATGTACTCATTGGCTTCACTCACCAATGGCAACTGGCGTGACCTCGAAAAGGTCGAGCAGGTCATCCTGGCTTGTCGCGATGCCCCGGGGTTGCTGGCGTGGGAGCTGCAGGATGAACCCAATATGCGCCTCGCTGAACCTGCAGATTTGCCACACATGGAACGACCCTACACGATACCGCCGGAGCAGTTCAAGCCGGTGTACGACCTGATCAAGCGGCTTGACCCGGGCCACCCTGTATGGCTCAACCTGGCATACGGCAGTGTCAAGGACCATCAGGACTACCGTGACGTTGCGGACATCCACTCTGACGACGTCTACCCGCTGCCCGATTATCCCCTGACACATGTCGCTGTCAATTCCGACAGCGTCGTGCAGGGCGCCGCCGGAAAGCCCGGCTGGATGTACGTGCAGATATCGCCGCAAAGCCCGACGCCGCTCGATGGCAAAGACCGCGCCCCGACCATGGAAGAGGTTCGTTGCATGACCTACATGGCGGTGACGCACGGCATCAGCGGTATTATCCATTTCAGCTTCCACTCCGGCGGCTGGTCGGTCAACGAACGGGCCCCGGCGTACTGGGCACAGTTTGCGGACCTGACAACGGAGCTGCGCACACTGACACCCTACCTGATGGCGGCGGAGTCGCCCGACAAGCTGAAGGCGGAGATTATCGAAGGGTCTGCAGCCCCCTCGAATTTCGGTTACACCGCGCTGCACCTTTCGCTGCGGAAAACGGCCAACAGCTACTTCCTGATTGCTGTCAACGGCTTTAACTCGCGGGTCAAAGGACGGTTCACGTTTCCGGTCCCGGAGGGTGGTCTGGCGCCACGCGCTGCGGTGCGTTTCGAGAATCGCCTGGTCGAGGTCACCGACGGTGTCATGGAAGATGACTTCGCACCGTATGCCGTGCATCTCTATGAGTTGCCTTTTCCCGTGGTCAACGGGACCAAGCGAATGCCTTTGGACTGGCCCCAGTGGCAGCGGCGGGTGCGGCGATGAAGATCACGATTGGTGAGCCCTGGACGATCTCGAACTCGGTGACGGGAGAAGGCGAACACATCTACCCCGACCTCTGGAAGCTGCAGGACGGGACGCTGCTGCTCGACTACCACCTGGACCACGACATGTGCCCGGCCCGACGCGCCTGCCTGCGGTCGGTGGACAACGGCAAGACCTGGACGCCTGATCCGCCACGCGTCGTCCGTGAAGAGGCCGTCGTGCAGCTCCGCGACGGCACGGTTCTGGCATACAACGGCCATGCATTTCCCGTCACGCCGGGCTCGAAACAGTCGAAAGGCAGCATGTTCCGCTCGGCTGACGGCGGCAAGACCTTCGAAGGGCCGATCGACGTCACTGTCAATATGCCGAGAGCCAATCGTGAGCCTATTCCACCGCCCGACCCGAAGTATGAGCACTACATCGCGATGGTTTTCTGGCGTTCGATCCTCGAATTGCCGGACGGCAATCTTCTGGCGTTTATGTACGGTTGGTGGGAGGGCGACACGAAATATCGGGCAGTGGCAGCGATCTCGAGGGACCGGGGGTTGACCTTCGACTATCTCTCGACGATCGGCTACGATCCAAATCCTGACCTGGGTGAATATTACGAAGGATTCGACGAGGGTATCCTGTCATGGACCGCCGCCGGTGACATCCTGTGCGTGGCCCGTGTCGGCAGTTTTCATTCGTTGCGCCAGACACGTTCGAGTGACCACGGCAAGACGTGGTCTGAGCCAATCATCCTCGACCCCGACCTGGATCCGGCAGCGCAGAGCGTGGTAGAGGATCCAGCCAATGTTGGCATTGCCAGTGTCAACCCGGACATGCTATTGATGAGCAACGGTGTGCTGGCCTGCAGCTTCGGGCGGCCGGGCAACAGCATCATGTTTGACCCGACAGGCACCGGGGACAACTGGGAAAAGTCGATAATAGTGTACTGGGGCGGACTCACCGGCTACACCTGCATGCTGGAGATCGCGCCCGGCAAGCTTTTGTTTGTCTGTGACGCGTTGGGTATCGATGATGCCTCCGGGGACAAGGCGAATTGCCTGAGAGGTGTTGAGATCACGGTGGAGCGAGAATAGTACCACGAATGTCTGGGCTCGTTGATCGGGTGTGGTAAGGTTTTTACGTTGCGTCTGCCTGGCATACGTTTGAATCAATAAATTCGGGTTCGAGTCTAAATCCAAACAGTCGGAGCAAGCGGGATGAAATTTCTTTCGATCCTTGGCATCGGAATCATGGCCTTGGGCGCGTTATTGCTGCAGGCGGAACCACCGCCGCCGATAGAACGCGTCGAGATTCGCGACGACCGGATCTTCGTCAACGGCAAGCCGTTCTTTCCGATCGGTATCGATCACGCCGCACACTGGCATTATTCGCTGCCCGAGGCGGGCGCCCAGGGCTTCAACACGGTCACCACCCATGGCCTGAAGGAAATCCCCGAGTCGTACCGTTACGACATCGATGAAGCTTATGCGAATGGCATGTACTCCGTGGCTTTACTCACCAACAGCGTGTGGGCGAACATGGAGACGGTGGAGCGGATCATCCTGGCCTGTCGTGACGCTCCCGGGCTGCTGGCCTGGGGATTGGAGCATGAGCCGAACCTGCTCACCGGCCCGAGACCGGCGACGCCGGACATCGAGCCTCCCTACCGGATGCCGCCTGCCACGTTCAAGCCGTTGTACGAGATGATCAGGCGTCTCGATCCACACCGCCCGATACACGTTGAACTGGCGCACGGAAATCTCAACGACCATCAACGCTACACTGTGGTCGCGGACATCCACAACGACATGGTTCGTCCGGTCCCCAACCATCCCCTGGCCTTCGTTGCGCGATACTCCGATAACGTTGTCGAGGGCGCCGGCGGTAAGCTGAGCTGGATGGAGCTGCAGATGATGGCGCTCGGGGGGCGTAACCCGACCATGGCCGAGGTCCGTTGCATGACTTACATGGCCATTGCCCACGGCATCGACGGGATCATCTATAAAGCTTTCCACTACGGACAATGGTGGGTTACCGACTCACCAGGGTATTGGGCGCAGTGGGCTGACCTGACTTCGGAACTGCACCTGCTGACCCCTTATCTCGTGGCACCCGAGATCGGTGGAATCCAAACTGAAATCACCGAAGGCTCGAAGGAGCCCGGCGCTCTCGGCTACACCGCATTGCACGTGTCGCTGCGGAAAACCGAGGCCGGTTATTTCCTGATCGCAGTCAACGGTTTTAATGAACCGGTCACCGCCCGGTTTACCGTCCCGGTTCCCGAAAGTGGCCTGACAACGCAAGCCGCGGTACGTTTGGAGAACCGCCTGATCGACGTCAAGAGCGGCGTCATCGAAGACGCCTTTGAGCCGTACGGGGTGCACCTGTACGAACTCTTCGAAGCCAGCACGATCGATCGCGAAACGATAGACTGGCCACGTTGGCAGCGTCGGCCGAGGCAATGACAGCATAACAGCAGGAGTAGCCCCCGGATACCATGCAAAATCCACTATCCAACTCCCCGTTGACACCGCGCGGCGAGCATCGCATTCTGTACGTCAGCGATCCATCCAGTATCGTTGCCAACTTCCTGCCCGATCCGGTGACGGCTGATTCGTTGCGCCAGTGGGTGGACATGCTCGCCGACAGCGGCGTGGATATTTTCCAGCAGGATTGCTTCAACCAGGGGTTTACGGCCTACTGGCGATCGGAACAGATGCCATACGACCAGCGGCCGCAGCACGCGAAGTTCCTCACCATGCTCGATGCCGGCGAGCAGCCCCTGCAAGTGCTGCTCGACCGCAGTCATGAGCGGGGCATGACATTCATCGCCGGTTTTCGCATGAACGACAATCACGCCGGCGAGCATTACCCCATGCGGGCTGCTTTCATGGATGCACACCCTGAGTGGCTCCTGCTGGACCCGACTCTCGAAAAAGATGACCAGCGGATGCTCGACTTTTCATTCGAAGGGGTGCGCCAGTTCATCTTCGAGGTGATGGAAATGGTTGTCGACAGTTTCGATGTCGACGGTATAGAGATGACCTTTCGGGAGCCGATGTACTTTCCCCCATCTCAGGGAACTGATCGTGCCCATTGCCTGACTGAGCTTGTGCAGCGTTTGCGCGACATGCTGGACGAGGTAGGCCGGGCCCGGGGAAAGAAGCTGTTGATGGGGGCTAGGGTGTACGCTACGCTGGAGGAGAACTTGTCCCTTGGTCTCGACGTGCCGACATGGATTAGCAAGGACCTCATTGACTATGTCAGTCCGATGGACCCGATGTATTGCAATTTCAACGCTGGTTACGCGGACTTCAGCGAGCTGACAAGGAAGAGCGACTGCATGCTCTATCCGGGCACGGCGCCATGGACGAGTTATGAGGCCCGTCGGCGTAATCAAATCCCGGCCGAGCGCCTCGTGGCGGGCAGGACCAACATGACGCGTTCGAATTATCGGGCGCTGGCCCAGACCTTCTATGGCGGCGGTGCCGACGGTCTCTCTGTCTACAACCATTTCGTCGGCGGCCTGTATCCGCCGCCCTATTATCCGCAGGCGCTGCAGGTTTTCTACGAGCTGCGGGACTTGCCGCGCGCCGCTCGCGGCGATCGGCACTATATCTTCGAGCCCCCCGGGGACTCGGATACGATCACGTCGGACCTGACGGAGCGCGTGGTGCTTGACCGGGAAAGCGCGCAGCCCTCCGGCATATTCCGCTTCCAGGCCTTCGAACAGAACGACCAGATACAGGTCGCCACTTTGATGTTGCGAGGCAGCCTGACGCAGCACGACGTTGTCGACGTGCAGCTCAATGGCGCGACTATCGCCCCGGGGCCGTTCGGCAAGCCCGATATCAAATACCAGCGGCCGTTCCCGGACATCCGTTGGTTCCCGCTGCCCGCCGATGCCCTCGCTTACGGCGAAAACCAGCTGTCCATCATGCTGACCAAGGCGGATCCGGATGCATCCGGCGAGATCGTGATCGACGAAGTGGAACTTTGGGTGCAGCCGGTGTAGATGTGGTTACGGACGATCATTAGTGAAAAAATGTGATACTGTACCGATCGCGGAAATCATGAAACTTACTGCACACAATATTGAGCACGGCGTCGTTGCAGCACGGCCGGACCAGATGTACGGCTGGCCGGGCATTACGCGCACCGCTGATGGTGATATCGTCGTCTCGGCGTCCGAGCGGATCTACCACACCGGGCCGCAGAGCCGGACTGTGGTGATGCGATCGGCCGATGGCGGCAGGACGTGGACCCTGCCGCAGGAGGTGTACAACAGCGAGACGGACGACCGCGACGCCAGCCTCCGCACCATGCCGGACGGTACGATTGTTCTGACCTCCTTCAGCAGCACCGACTGGGTGCCCCATGTCGTGTCCGGTGAGTTCTGCGCCGGCAGGATAGTTCCCGAGCGGTGGTTGTCCCAATGGCAAGGTATCGTTGAACGCATGGGGCTGACGGAGGAAGGCCTGCCGCGCCCCTGGCTGATGCGCTCGGAAGATGGCGGTCGGACCTGGGGGCCTCCTGTTGATACGCCCACCGGCCAGCATTCCGGGCCCGCGGCGCTAGCCGACGGACGTCTGATCTACATTGGTACAGGTCTGGTCGAGATGGCTGAACCGATCGTGGCTTGGGAATCGAGTGACCAGGGCGACACCTGGGAAACGGTCGGAGAAATACCGCGCGCAGCAGACCTGCCGGAGGAGACCTGGCTGATCGAGAACCACCTCGTCGAGACCAGTCCCGGGCGCCTGGTCGCACTGTTCCGGGCCGAGGGCTGTCCCTGGGAAGACCAGTATATGTATCAGTCGAACTCGAACGATTTTGGACGTAACTGGTCGGTCGCGGAGAAGCTTCCTGTGTGGGGCTATCCGCCGCATCTTCTGAAGCTCAGTTCCGGCGCAATTCTTTGTTCGTACAGTTATCGCGACCGGCCCCCGAGCATCCGGGCGATGATCTCGTATGATGAAGGGGCGACATGGGACTACGAGAATATGATGACGCTGCACGACCTGCCGGTCGAGCATGATTTCGGCTATCCCGTGACGACGGAATTAGCACCCGGGGAGATGGTGACGGTCTGGTACCTCAACAGAAAGTACGTTCGTGAGAACGACAAGTACGTGCATCTGGCGTATGCCGAAGATGCCGGTGGCATCATGTCCATCCACTGGACACTGAAGTGACAGTACCACGGAGGCATGGTGGTATTGTCAGGGCGATTCGTCCAAACGCTCGACTCGACCCGTTGCGGATGCACGGCGAAGACCGGAGCGGCGATGTCCGCAATCGCCGGCGCAATTATCAAACGGAGAAAGACCGAATAGAGGGCCGTCGCCGCGACCACGTGCCAAAGGAGACTTTGCACCTGGTCGCCGACCGGGTTGGTTCCCCACAGGCTGTGGGGAACCATGTACGACAACATCGTCAGTGGGTGGAGGTTGTGGGCAGAAAAACGAACCCGTAAAATGTTCAGCTAGATCAGGCCGGATGCCCACGCGCCCCCACCCCTGTTACGACTGCCGCAGGCGGCCAGTTGTTACTTCTTCAACTTCCCGTAAATTAGCGCCCCATGACTACCACCCACCCATTGCACACTCGTTGTTGCTGATGGCGGCCCTGGCTACAGATGTCGTCCTCACTGCTGTCGACGTCGAATACGGCATCGGTTCGCAGGACATTCTCACCGGCGTGTCGTTGACGATTCACGCCGGCGACCGCGTCGGGTTGGTCGGCCGCAATGGCGCCGGGAAATCGACGCTGCTGAGGCTGTTGATCGGGCAGATGTCACCGACGAAAGGAAGTGTCATGCCGCGCCGCGATTTGCTGATGGGCTTTCTGCCGCAAGCTTTCGAGCTGGAAGACGAGCGCACCATCGCGGAGAATATCGCCGATGGCATTGCCCATCTAAGGGCGCTGCTCGATGAGTTCGAGCAGTTGCCGCCGATGTCGGAGCGGGCCGTAGCGATCGAAGCGCAGATTACCGCTGCCGACGCGTGGAACCTGGAGACGCGCGTCGAGCAGGTGAGATCGGCACTGGCGGTGCCGTCCGGTGACCGGTTGGTCGGCACGCTGTCCGGCGGCGAACGACGGCGGGTGGCCCTGTGCCGTGCCCTGGTCGCGAATCCCGAACTGCTGCTGCTCGATGAGCCGACGAATCATCTCGACACGCCGACGATCGAGTGGCTCGAGAAATTCCTCCGCGGTTACCGGGGCAGCTGCATCTTTGTGACGCACGACCGGTTCTTTCTGGATCGGCTGGCAACGCGGATCATCGATCTCGACGGTGGCCAGTCCTACAGTTACCAGGGAAACTACACCGAGTATCTGGAGGCCCGCGCGGCGCGGCATGCCGCGGCGCAGGTCGAGGACCATAAGCGGCAGCTGTTTTTGCGTCGTGAACTCGACTGGATCCGCCGCGGACCGAAGGCTAGGACGACCAAACAGAAAAGCCGCATTGATCGTTTTGAGGAAGTCTCGGAGCAGGCCGAATACGTCGCCGATCGCGACGTCGATCTGGTGATTCCACCGGCACCGCAACTTGGCAACCGTATTGTCGAACTCGACAATGTGGGCATCGAGCTTGGCGGGCAACAGCTGGTGCGCGAGTTGTCGCTGCATTTCGAGAAGGGCATGCGAATCGGCATCATTGGCCGCAACGGTGCTGGCAAGACAACGCTTCTCAAGGTGCTGCTCGGACAGTTGCCGACAAGCCGGGGCGAGGTGGCCGTTGGTGATCTGACACGCTTCAACTACGTTGATCAGGCACGCGTACAGCTCGACGAGGAACAAACGGCGATGGAAGCGGTAGGGGAGGGTGGTGATCATGTCCGACTGGGCGACACTTCAATCACCCTGCGCGGCTATCTCAAGCGCTTCCTCTTCACCGACGAACGGTTGAACACGCGCGTCGCCCAACTCTCCGGCGGCGAGCGCAGCCGGCTGCTGATCGCCAAGATTCTCAAGGACGGCGGCAACTTTCTCATCCTCGACGAACCGACGAATGATCTGGACCTGCCGACGCTGCGTGTGCTGGAGGAGGCGCTGGCCGATTTCGATGGCTGTGTCGTTGCCGTCAGTCACGATCGCTACTTTCTCAATCGCATTTGTACTGGGCTGCTGGCGTTCGAGGACGATGGGGTGGTGACGTATACCCATGGCAATTACGACGATTACCTGGCACGCCGGGAGGTGACAGCACCGGTTGCGGAACCCCGTGAGCCGGAAATGGCCCCGGTCCCGGAAGCACGATCGAAGCCGCGGCGGCTGTCATGGAAGGAGCAGCAGGAACTCAAGGCGGTCGAGGCTGAAATTCTCGAGACCGAGTCGGAAGTGGAGCGGCTCGAAACGCTGTTTGCCTTGCCGGACTTTCACGTCCGTCACGGCCACCAGACTAGTGAACTCACTGCTGTATTGGAGACGGCACGGGAGCGGACAAGCACGCTATACGAGCGCTGGGCCGAGCTGGAAGAGATCGGCTAGCGGCTTTGTCAGTGAAACGCTTGGTGGTGTGTGTTCATTTCATTACCTGCACCCCTCCCTTGTTTCCTTTGATTACGCATTGGGCAGATATGAGATCATGGGGGACAGGAGATCGTCCATATGAAGGCAGTGTCAACGCTCATCGCGCTCCTGGCAGCACTCGGATACCGGGCAAATACGTTTCCCGGCCAGGGGCAACAGATACAAGTTCCCATGCGACCTAATTTCAAATTTTTCGGTGTGCAGCTTGTCCTTGCCATGATTATGGCAGCCCCGGCGGGTGCATCAATGGACAAGTTTTTACGCGTTGGCCCAACCGCAACGCCCCCGATCATCGACGGTACCCTCCTTGACAGCTGTTGGCAGACAGCGACGATGGCCTCTGGTTTCGTCACGAACTACGGTGAGTGGCCCAGAGCGCAAACAACCGGGTATCTCACCTATGACGACACCGCCATTTACATTGCCTTCCGCTGCAACACGACTGCCGCCAGCGCTGTCATCTCGAAAACCACTGGGAACGATGACGAGGCAATTTTTGGAGATAGTTCGGTAGAGGTTTTTCTTGATACGAACCATGACCGAACGGCTTATTACCAGTTTGTCGTCAATTCCATAGGGACACATTACGAGGGCTATATCAAGCCGGATGACGGCATCCGTGAGGCGCAATGGAATCCGCAGTGGGAAGTAAGAACCAAGGCTTTCGCAGATCATTGGACTGCCGAGATGCGCATCCCGTTTGTCTCGCTTGCTTCGACCGGCCCGGAAGGTGGCGAGGTATGGGGCATTAATCTGAACCGTAATTATTATGAGGAAGGTTTAAGCGAGCATAGCAGTTGGGCAATGATCCGGGGCGGCTTTAATCGCCCACTGAACTTTGGCGAGCTGCACTTCGGATCGCCGTCCGGTTTCTCGTATTCCATTCTGGATATGGCATCTGAGGGCTTGCGCCTCAAGCTGAGGAACGGCAAGGAAACATCGTTGGCTGTCCAAACCGAATGGGCTAGTGCGGATCTGTTGGCAGCGCCGATGTCCCGGGCTGTGGTGACTCGCCTGGCGGCCAATGAGGAAAAGGAGATTCACATCCGTTACGACATTCGCCAGCGGGCTGTCGTTGATGTACCGCTCACCCATAAAGGGCCTAAAATGGGTTTTACTGTAAGCGATTTCGAAAGCGGTGAGATTTACGACTATAGAACTGCCTGGGTGTATTGGGGGTCATTTCTTTTCCCGCCACTTCCTGCCGTGACGATGGATCGTTATTATTACCCGGAGTCGGTTCGCCAGGCACGGGTCACCTTGACTGCGGAGCTTGAGAATGCAGATCGTTTCGATGTCGGGATTCGTCGGGAACCCGATGGTGAGCCTCTGTCCGTCAAGCAGATCCTTGTTAGTGATCACCGAGAAACGTATGTAGCTGCGTTCGATATCGGGGCATTGGATTCCGGCCGATACCTGATGGTCGCTGACCTGCGGGACAAAGAAGGCGAGAGACTGCATACGGTACGTCGCGTGTTTTTTAAGAGGAAGGTCACGCCCGCAAAACTCCCATCGCCCCGACCGGAAATCAGCATTCGGTCGGACGGCATCCTCTTGTTGGACAAGCAACCGTTTTGTCCGTTTCTCGCCAGCAAACCCACTTCGCCGCTTTGTCAGGATGCTTTCAATGTCAGGTTCGGTTCGCAAGGCGTTGTGTCGCGACCTCTGGAGCGGCTGTCCCTCGGTTTTCCGGGGTTGACCCGGCCAGACGGTCCCCTGGTGATGGTCCTGCCTGAAGAGGAAGAATTTCGGGAGCATCTCCGCAGTGTGATTGCTGGTCATGCGGACAATCCCCTGGTGTTCTCCTGGTGGATGGCCTATGAAGCTGAATTCCCGATGTATCGAGCCGGGCCGAAAAAGGCGCGTTTGAAAAATGCTGATGCATTGCGCCGGATCAGTGATTTTGTCAAGAGCATCAATCCGAATCACCTCACTGCGGTACAGATCGATCAGGGGCACTGGGCGCGGTACAAGGACTCGGCTGATATCATTGAAGTTGCCTGCCCCGGATCCTCGTACATGCGGCAATTGATCCCGGAGCTTATCAACGACGTGAAGGAGGTGCGCAGTGAGCTTGGGCCGGCGAAGCCCTTCCTGCTGTGGCTGGGCGCGTCCCTGCCTTACCCGAGGACTGCGGAAGAAATCCGGGGCGCCACCTATCTCGGACTGATGCATGGTGCCGGCGGCATCGTCTTTCACATGGGGCATGGCGGCATCAGCCTGGAGTTGACCCGCCATTGGTCGGTGTATACCGGGCTTGCCCGGGAACTGGAAGTGTTGTTTCCGATATTAGCGGCGCAGAAACCGTCTGATGAATTAAAGATAGTTGTCGAGCCGGCAGGCGCCCTTGATTTCTGCGTGCGAATATTTGAGAATAAAACCTACTTGGCAGCGGTCAATACTTCAGATAGCTTAGTCTCTGCGAGAATCTCAATTGGGAACGCGTCCCGCGTTTTGACGGATATCGTGGTTCTGTTTGAGAACAGGCAAATCATTCCCGACGAGAACAGCTTTACGGACGCGTTCACTTCCTTTGAACCACACGTCTATGAACTGCAGTAGCTTCAATAAAAACGGGGAACCCCGTAACCTCCAGGAGATAGACAATATGAAGACAATTCTAACGCTCATCGGAATCATGCTGGCCGCCGCATGCTGGGCTGTTCCCGGCAAGGGGAAGAATCCGGAAGCCGTCGCGCAGGTCGCAGCCGGTGAACTGACGACAGCGAATGCGTCGTGGTGGGGCTTCGACAGCGAGGATGCCACAGACGCGTTGCAAGGCGCCATCGATTCGAAGGCGAAGAAGGTCATCGTTCCATTCATGGGCGAGCCGTGGACTGTTCGTCCGATCATGCTGCGCAGTCATCTCGAGCTGGTCTTCGAGCCGGGCGTCGTGGTGCTGGCGAAGAAGGGGGAATTCAAGGGGCGGTGGGATTGCCTCTTCTCCATCATCGAACAGTCGGATATCACGATTCGCGGCAGCGGGACCATTTTACGGATGCGGAAAGAAGATTACCGGAATCCGCCGTATCCGCCAAAGGAGGAGTGGAAACACGTCATGAAAGGCGAGGGGGCCAGGCGGATTCTCCTCGAAGGTCTGCGCATGGAGAGCAGCGGCGGGGACGGAATCTATTTTGGATCGGGCTCGGCCCATGGTTCTGAGGACATTGTGATCCGTGATTGCGTCGCCTATGACAACCACCGGCAGGGGATCAGCCTGACCGACGTCAAGAATCTGCTCATAGAGGATTGCACCTTCACGGGGACGGAAGGTACAGGACCGTCGGCGGGTGTCGACTACGAGCCGGACAACCCGACACAGAAATTGGTCAATTGCGTTTTCCGCAACTGCCTGTTCGAGAACAACGCCGGCCACGGTATGTTTGTTCGTCCGCATGATTTTAGGACCGAGGGGAGCGAGCCGATCTCGATTCGCTTTGAAAACTGTATCGCCCGGATGAGTCAACCCAATACGGGCGGCGATTGCGGCATGTGTGTGCGTGTGGCTGGCGATGGGGGCCCGGAGGGCACGATCGAGTTCATCAACTGCCTGTCCGAGAACACCGGACAGGCCGGCGCCAATGTTTACGGTGAATCGGTCGGCAACTTGAAAATCCGTTTCGTCAACTGCAACTGGATAAACTCGCAGGGAACTGCGGTCGTGCTCAATATGCACAAGCCATCAGACAAAGGGACGGGCAGCATCGAGTTTGTCAACTGCTCGGTGTATGAGGAAAAAACGACGCCGACAGTGCAGGTCATCACCCTCGAGGGCAACGACTATGGCGACGATATAACAGGCAAGATCACGGTGCGCAACACGCACGGTGCCCGCCTGGCGTCGGAGCCTCGCGGTGTCAATGTCAATGTGCTCGTTGTTGATAGCATCACCGGTGAGACGATCGGCAATACCGGCCCGGCGGATGTCACCGGGCGGAGCATCAAGCCGGCGCGTGACCTGCGCGCCGTTGATATATCCGGATATGACGACGAGGCTACCTTCGGCGAGCTTTGGCAGACGCATGATTTTATTGCCGATCTGCCGAAGGCCTGGCGGTTCAGGCTCGACTTCAAAGACCAGGGACAGAAACAGGGGTGGGGCGGCCCGGTCCACGACAAGACACAGTGGCAGCCGATCAGGATCGGCGAGTGGTGGGAGCCGCAGGGCCATCACTTCGATGGCATTGCCTGGTACCGCGTCACGTTCGACGTGCCCGCGGAAGGCGCGGAGCGCGACCTGGCCCTGTCATTCGGCGCTGTCGATGAATCGGCCTGGATCTGGTTGAACAGCAAGCAGATCGGCGAGCACGATATTGGCGACGGCGGTTGGGACCAGCGTTTTGAGATTCCGCTGGGTGATGCCGTGAAGATCGGCGAGACCAATGTGCTGACCGTTCGCGTGCGTGACCGGGGAAACTACGGCGGCATCTGGAAATCAGTCAAACTGGTGGCGGCAAAGTAATGCTGTGAAGCCACTGATAACGCTATTTAGAATCGCGGTTCCATGCGGATGCGGCAAGACCCGCCCACGCCGTCTCAATCGGCAGGACTGATTCGCATCGGTTTCAGGGTGAACCTGTATCGATTGATGGAGAATTGGCGTGCTGGAGGGTTGGAATATAGAATTCTCTGATATTACACTGTCAACACTGCACAACTTCGTCTTTCCACAACGCCACAACTCAACAAGGAGCATCAGATGTTCTTCAACGCCACAAACAATCATTCGATCGGCGGTTTAATCGTCGTTTTTCTTTCGGGCGCTTTCCTGCTCACCGCCGAGGCACAGGTCACTTTTGAGGATGTCAGCGCCGCTGTCGGCCTGGGCAATACAGGCGGGCAGGTGTCGTGGGTCGACTTCGACAAGGACGGCTGGACCGACGTGCAGGCTGGCGGGCTGTGGCGCAATGTGGAAGGTAAGAAATTCGTCAACGTCGGGCCCGCCGGCAGCATGAACAGCTGGTGCGATTTCGACAACGACGGCCACCTCGATTTCTTCGACACGAGCTCCGGGGTAGCCAACTTCGGCTCTGGCGACGGCACGTTCACCACGGTGCCGATGCCCGATCGTCCGATGGCCGTCAGCCTGGGGGCGGCCTGCCTGGACATCGACGGCGACGGCTTTGTCGATGTCTATGCCGGCGGTTACGAGAATTGGGGCGCGGTCGATCATTATCCCGATGCGATCTTCATGAACAAGGGCGGGCGCGAGTTTGTCCTGACGACCTGGACAACCGAAAACGCCTACCAGGCGCGCGGGGTCACGGCGGCCGACTACAATAACGATGGCGCGACTGACCTGTTCGTCTCCAACTACCGGCTCAGGGGCAACATTCTGTGGCGCAACGCCAAAGGCCCGGGGCAGGCTGGCGGCTTTGACTTCGCCTCCGTCGAGGCCGGTGTGCTCGGCGAGGGCTCACACACGATCGGTTCAGCCTGGGGCGACATCGACAACGACGGATTGATCGACCTGTTCGTCGGCAACTTCGCACATGGCGGTCAGCCGCAGTCGCGATTCTACTGGAACCTCGGTGCCGAGAAAAATTACGCCTTCGAGAAGAAAGGCACCTGCGGCGTTGGCTACCAGGAGTCCTACGCGTCGCCGGCGTTTGGCGACTACGACAATGACGGGGACCTCGACCTTTATTTCACCACTGTGTACGGGCACAACCATGCCAGGATGTACCGCAACGAAGGCAACTGGAACTTCGTCGATGTCACCGGCGAGGTTGGGCTCGGCGGTATGCCGTCGACTTATCAGGGTGCCTGGGCCGATTACGACAACGACGGCGACCTCGACCTGATGACCGGCGGGGGGCTGCGTCGCAACAACGGCGCAAATGGCAACTGGCTGAAAGTCAGGCTGGAAGGCGTCGGCAAGGTGAATCGCGCCGCCATCGGTGCACAGGTTCGTCTCAAGCTGGGCGACAGGACCCTGATGCGCCAGGTCGAGAGTTCCACCGGCCAGGGGAACATGAACGACCTGACGCTGCACTTCGGCCTGGGCACACACGAGGCTCCGGTAGAGCTCGAGATCTCCTGGCCCTACACCAAGTCGAAGCAGCTGGTGACCGCCAAGGTCAACACCGTGGTCAGTGTGACCATGGACGTGGAATGATTGCCGTGCCTTCCCTCAGAACCGCGGGCACCCGATAGGGTGACGAGCGCTTCGGTCACTTGACCGAATGGCCGGTCGCCAACGGTCAGTTCAAGGGCAACGGGCTGCCGTCGACAGACGGTGCCCGGCGGCGGCCGCAGCACGATGTTGAAATCCCGTTGCTGACGCCGCTCCAGCGCCAGCTGTTGTTTCTGGAGGCTGACGTACTCACGGAAATTGTAACCGTAGTCGATGGCCAGAACCCGGCCGCTGCCGCTGATCAGGAAATGTGTGCTGCAAATTGAATTCGATGAGAAATACAGGCCCCGGAATAAACTCCTCGAGATCGTCCTCCTGCGGATCATCGTACCCGTCCGACACGCCTGGGTGAATGCCCTCGAGGGCGCGCATATTGGTGCGCAAGGCGGTCAACGCGGGAGCTGGATCGTCCATTGGCGTTCCAAGGCTCGGCAGCAGGCGATCGAGATTTTCCTCCATCAACCGCTCGCAGCTGAACCACAGGTTGCGGCTACCTTCGAAATCATTGTAATTGTATTACAGCGGCGCTATTCCGCGCGATCTTACCCGGCGAGTGGATCGTTTCTCCGACAAAGCCGATACGCTCCTCATCGATCTCCACAACGAGTGAGATCGCACCGTTTGTGATACCCGCTGCAGGCACAACCTTGACTTTGGCACCGGCAATTTCATGCGTCGCGTAATCGATCAGCCAATGATCGACCGGCACCGGAAAAACAGGAATGAATCGGTCCCAGCGGTTGTCATACGAGTTCGAGGTCTGGCGCTCGCGGAAATGTTGCGCCGGGTCCAGCAGGTATTCCTGTTCCCAATACGGCGCCCAGACCTCTGCCCCGGCAGCGCTGAAAGCGCGGGACCGTCCGTGTGGTCGCGAAAGTGGTGGGTGAGGACGACTGAAACGGGTAAATCGCCGGCTTCGGGAAGTTCGGAAAAATACCAGGCCGCATGGCCCGAGCCGGCGTTGACCACGATCCAGCCGGTTGGTGCCCGGAATGCATAGACGACACAGCTATCGGGGACTTGCCAGATTTGATTTGCGAGTGGTTCCCAAGTCATTTATTCACTGTGTTTAGTCATTCGATTCTTAAACTTTGGAAGGTAAAGTGGAAGTGCGCATAGCGCAACCGATGCACATGAACGGAATAGGCTTATGAATGTAGAGAGTCCGATTATCGACCATATCGGGGAGCTCCGGGAGTATGATCCCCAGGGGCAGCTGGACCGCGATCACGTATCGCTTGTCGACAGGCAGCGTCTGAACCGCTGGGTAACCTGCTTTCAAAGTCCCGATGACACGATCTACCTACACGCCGGCTCGCAGTCAACGGATGGGGGGCAGACCATCGTCAAGCGAGACAAGATGCCGTTCAATGAGATGCTTGCAGTGCCCGAAGGAGCAGTCTTCAGCACGTCCGGGATGTTTCTCGCGCTTGATGCGCTCGTGAACTTCGAGGCGCCGGGGTGCTATAGCCTCCGGACCTGGCGTGGCGAAGAACCGGTCGGTGCCGTGGAAGGACAGGCGACGCTGCACATAGCGAACGGCCCCGGCCCGCGTGAGCAGTTTTCCGGTGAATGGTATGGGCTTTACGTCCACCGCAGCATCGTGCAAAGAAATGACGGTGCCCTGCTCGCTACGCTGGAAGGCAACCTGGCAGATGACACAGAACAGCCCAACGACGAATGGAGCAAAACCGAAAGCCGCTACCGGGGCCGGTCAGTCGTCGTCATTTCGTTCGACCAGGGGGTGAGTTGGGAGTTCCTCTCGACCATAGCGGTTTCACAAGCAGGCGACCCGGTGGGTGAGGGCTTCGGTGAACCCACGATGATACAACTGAACGACGGCCGGTTGCTCTGCCTGATGCGAACCGGGCACTACACGCCGATGTACGCGTCGTGGAGCGACGATGGCGGCGCCAGCTGGTCCGAGCCGGCGTACACAGGACTCGATCGCGGCTGTGATCCCTGCCTTTTGCAGCTCCAGGACGGCCGGGTGGCGGTCAGCTACGGCAAACGGTTTCCCGAGGGCTGGTCGCGTTTGCGCAGTGACCACGAGCGCTGGAAGTACCCGGGGCAAGGGCTTATCAGCTTGGCGATCAGTGAGGATGGCACGGGCGAGTCATGGCAGGTGGAAACGATTGGCAGAGAGATGGGCTCCTGCTACTCCACGATTATCGAAGTTGAGCCAGGTGTCCTGTTCTGTCAGGTCGACGGCTGGTTTTGGCATGTGCAGTTGGCCTGATCTGGAACGGGAAGGAAGGCACTATTTGAAGAGTGGCTAGACTAATGGGCGCCGCACGCTTACCACAGGATCGATTCGCCGGAGACGAGCGATCGACCTTCGTCCATCGAGTTATGTCCGCACGATAGCGCCTGCGAGTCGATGCTGAATGAATCTGCCGATACGGCCTGTATCGCAAGACGACGAAAAAATCCCCCCCCTCGCGTCACCACCGTGCCGCACCACGCGATCTTAAAATCGATATTTGATGCTGCTATGCATGATAGACCAACGCCGTGAGCGAACTCCAGACACGCCTTCTGCCAACAACCGCAGTTGGGCTCTGCCAGGGCGGCACACCCCCCCCCGACCGTGAGCGTGTGTCCGGTCACACCATGAAAATCGACGGCGGGTAGGCCTTTGTGGGATCGCCCCGATGATTGCCGGCCGGGTCTTCGCCGCGCGCCAGGTAGGTGGGGAATATTTCGTCGGCCTGGCCGTGATAAGCGACGGCGGCAGGGATGTAACGAATGCCAAAAGACACACGTGTCACCGGATTGGAACTGGCGTCCGACCCGTGGATGATCCGGCCATCGTGGATGGATGCCTGATTCGGTTCCAGGACGAGATCCATTGCGGTCGACTCGTCGAACTGGTCCGCGTTGACCTCGGAGTGAAAGACTTCCGTGGCCTGGTCGCCGACGTCGTGATACTGCGAATACCCGTGCCGATGGCTCCCGGGAATGACCCGCAGGCAGCCGTTCTCGCGGGTCGCCGGGCTCAGCGCGATCAGCACACTGGCCACTTCCATCGGTTGGAGCCGGTCCTTCCAGTACGACGAATCTTCGTGCCACGACACGCGTTTGCACCTTTCCGGGGTTTTCCGCAGGAAGTGCGATGCGAACACTGCAATGTTTGGCCCGGTCAGCGGTTCGACCAGGTCCAGCAGCTCGTCGGCAAAGATCCAGTCGAACATCGTCGGGTCCGTCCAGTGCGGGCAATCGATCAACTGGATATCCGGCATGTCTACGGCGGCAGTTTCGAATTTTTCTTCGGTAATTTTCTGGAGACCGGCGAACTTCTTCGGCGGCAGCACCGAACGATCAATGATAATCGCACCGTCGCGTTGGTATACGGAGATTTCCTCGTCGGTGAGTATCGCGCTCATGATTTAATGCACTCCAGTGTTTGAAAGATAAGGGATGTTCTCCGACCGCTTCGGCAAGCTCAGGTCATACCTTCCCCAGGACCTGCGACGGGATGCTGGGTACGGGTTCTCTCTATGTCTTCCGCTTGTCACGAATATAGAGTGCCTTCGAGTTGTTGGCACCTATTTACCTTTCGCCGATGTCAAAAAACTTTGTTGCAGAAACCAAGTCGCCCAGCTTTCGATACGCGTAATTGCGCGGGTCGAACTCGGGCGATTGTTTTGTAATATTGCTGCATGGGCTGAATGGAATGCTGCAATAGAACCTCTTTCCATCCTTTCAGGCCGGGCATCGTAAAAGCGCTGGGCAAGCGGCCCTCGCATCCGGGCCGCCGTCAGCAATGGTCGTGGATTGGAGGGGAGCCGTGGGACAGAGGTTACGACCTTTTGCCATGTGCCCAATTCGTTGGAACATGGCTTGCGCGAACAGGTATCACAGCCGGTAACGTATGGACAGACAACTGTGAACGCCGTGCCCCCCAAAAAAAGAAAGCGCGGAGACCGAAGCCTCCGCGCTTTCAAACAGTCATCAGGTATCCGTTTCTTATTCGCCGAACTTGCTGTCGAAGATTCCCTGGACCTGGGCGTCGATGTAGGCACTGCAGGATTCTGCATCCCCATACGAGTCGGAGCAAATGTTGCCGCCCGATCCGACGGTGGAGAACGTCGCGATGGCCTCGACACAATCCCGGAACTCACTGACGGAGGACGGCGGATTCAACGCCAGCAATTTGCAGGCGAGGTCGAACGAGGCTTGGGAGATTGCCTCGCAGTCCACGCAGGGTGCGGCCGCACCGGCTGCGCCGTCAGCACCGCCAGCACCAGCTGCGCCGTCAGCACCAGCTGCGCCGTCAGCACCAGCTGCGCCGTCAGCACCAGCTGAACCTTGCTTGCCCTGCGGACCCTGCGCACCCGTCTCACCCGGCGGACCCGGGATTGGAGCCTCGGGGCCAAACTCTATCGCTATGGTGATACCGGCGGCGCCTACCAGCTCGATACGTATATCCTCAGGCGCAATGCCAAGAGCTCCAACGGTAAAGGAGGGGTCTATCAAGCCACCGTCGACTTGCGCGCAGCCGTCGCGCGCGCCCCACCAGTGAAAGGAGGACGTGCCGAGCGGCACAAGGATAGTTGCGCTGCAAGTACCGTTATTTTCGCCGGCAAGAATTTTATTGCAGACGCTGGCGCATTCGGTAGGGGAAGGCGTTATGTCATAGGTAATCTGTCGACCGATAATATGTATTTCTCCGTCAACTATCGCGGCATGCGCTACACCGCCGCCGGCGAGGAGGCTGAGATTACCGGCGGCATCCGTCGAGAACCCGAAATCTTTATTGTCTAAAGAGTACGATGGAATGATGTCGAGCCAGTAATTTGAATTCGCTTCCGTCACGATGTTCAAAGTATCGCCGTCCCTGGCGCAATTGCCAGTGCCATCGAACTTGCACGAGTTCCATTCGGGCATCCCCGGGCCGTTCACGTAGCCGCCACCCCATTGGCTACCAAAAGTGATCCCGTTCATACGGAGGGTGACATCGGCCTGCACAGTGAGACCGACCAGTGTGAGGGCACAGAGTGCCGCGATGAGATGCTTCATTTTTGAGCTCCTTTGTTTCCTGTTCTTTAACAGCAGTCCTTTATATTCCAACTTTCTATAAGGAAACAGCCGCTTTGGTTGTTTTTTTTTAATCTATTTGTTTGTTTTGGTATTGCAGAGCGCAATTTTCGCAAAACTGGCAATTGCCTCCGCACTTCATACTCAAGGTATAAGCAATTAGTTTTAAAATTCCAAGTTTTTTTTTGGGGGGGGGATTAATTCATTTTTTCAGCATCTGTGAGAGAGCTTATTTGCCATGCGCCCAGCTCGTTGGAACATGGCTTGCGCGAACACGGTATCAGCCTCTTACCGTATGGACAGGCAACTGTGAACGCCGTGCCCCCAAAAAAAAGAAAGCGCGGAGACCGAAGCCTCCGCGCTTTCAAACAGTCATCAGGTATCCGTTTTTTATTCGCCGAACTTGCTGTCGAAGATTCCCTGGACTTCGGCGTCGATGTAGGCACTGCAGGATTCCGCATCCGGATAGGAGTCGGGGCAAATGTTGCCGCCCGATCCGATGGTGGAGACCGTCGCGATGGCCTCGACGCAATCCCGGAACTCACTGACGGAGGACGGCGGATTCAACGCCAGCAATTTGCAGGCGAGGTCGAACGAGGCTTGGGAGATTGCAGCGCAGTCCACGCAGGGTGCAGCCGCACCGTCAGCACCGGCAGCGCCGTCAGCACCAGCAGCGCCGTCAGCACCAGCTGCGCCGTCAGCACCGGCTGCGCCGTCAGCACCTTGCTTGCCCTGCGGACCTTGCGCACCCGTCTCACCCGTCGGACCCGGGATTGGAGCCTCGGGGCCAAGCACCATCGTTATGGTTACGTCGCCGACGAACTGGATATCGGTCTCGCCGGCCGGAATGCCAGTCTCTCCAACGTTAAAATCGACGTTGATCAAGCTGTCGTCGATGTGCGCGCAGCCGTCGCGCGCGCCCCACCAGTGCGTGTGATGTAAGCCGAGCATCATAGCGGCGGTTCCGCTGCAGGTGCAGTTGTTCGAGTTGGCAAGGATTTTACAGCAGACGTTGGCGCAGTCGGAAGGCGTTATGTCGAAGGTTATCTGTCGGCCGATCAAATGCAATTCCCCGTCAACTATCGCGGCATGCGCTACACCGCCGCCTTGTATGGTGTCGATATTACCGCTGGCATCCGTCGTGAACCCGAAGTCTTTATTGTCTTTGTCCAATCCAATGAGGTCGAGCCAGTAACTTCCATTCGGTCCCGTCTCGATGTTCAAAGTATCGCCGTCCCTGGCGCAATTGCCCATGCCATCGAACATGCACGAGTTCCATTCGGGCACTCCCGCGCCGCTCACGTAGCCGCCACCCCACTGGTCGCCGACCTTAATACCGTTGAAACGGAGGGTTACATCGGCCTGCGCAGTGAGCCCGATCAGTGTGAGGGCACATAGTGCCGTGATGAGATGCTTCATTTTGGAGCTCCTTTCCTTGTTCCGCAGTAGTTCCATATTCTTCAAATAGAGGAACAGCCGCTTGGGTTATTGTTTTTGATTGTTTGGTTGTTCGGTATTTCTGAGCGCAATCTCCGTAACACGGACAATCGCCCCTAAACTTCACATTCACGGTATAAGCAATTAGTTTTACAATTCCAAGCTTTTTTTGGAGATTTTTCCATTTTTTTTGCAGTATCGGTGAGAGGGCTTATTTGCCATGTGCCCGGCTCGTTGGAACATGGCTTGCGCGAACGGGATCAGCCGGTACCGTATGGACAGGTATTCCGATCAATCAAAAGGAGGGGAACGATGACGAGAAAAACATCAATAATCGTTAAATTGTGTGGACTGGCGGCTGTTCTGCCGCTTTTCGCTTCAGCGGTCGTGGCCGCCACGACAGCGGGTTCGGCGGGTCTGCCGGAAATCCTCGCAAAAGTCAACAACAAATCGATTCACCGCGCCACCGTCATCGCCGGACTCAACCCCGACGATTCGGTCGGTCCGGCACTGGACAGGGCTGTTTGCCGGGCGCTCTCAGCGCAACTTGCTGTCCGGGAAGGACTGGACAAGGATCCTGGATACGTGGCGGCTGTGCGGGACATGAAAATGAGCTCGGGACGCACAGATGATGTGGTAGCGATGATACTGGCCAGCCACTACATCCAAACGAACGCCGACCTGCAGAAGGCGTACGCCGCTGCCGCTGCCGTAAGCGATGCCGAAGTCGATGCGTTCATTGCGGAGAATCAGACACGGTACGGACAGATGCCGAAGGACCAGCTGCGCCCGGTCGCTACCCGTGGCCTGGTCTCACGTCGCCAGGCGAAGATACGAAACGATTGGGCGATGAAGCGACTTTCGAAGACGGATTTTTCCATCGGCGGCACGCCGATTCCGGCAACCGTGATCGAGGCGGCGGTGGACGCGCGAGCGACCGGCAACGGCGACCCGTTGATCGATCACATTCTCGCCTCATTGCCCGGCGCCGCAACCGATCCGGCTGGCGCACTCGGTGCCGTAGTAATCGACGCGGGCGGCACGGCTATCGAGCTTGGCGCCCTGAGTGGCTTCCAGCAGATCGTCGCTGGAGCTGGGGGCGGCCAGTCGCACCGTAAATTGATCGATGTCCTGATCCATGCCGTCCTTGCAGACGAGGCGCGCAGTAAAGGAATTGACCAGGATCTGGAGTTCATCCGAGCCAATCCCTTGATGGGGCCTCAAGTGACAAACTCCGATACAATCCTGGCTGACAAGTACTTCGAACATCACGAATTGAAACGCAACGACATCAAGATCGACAAAGAAGAACTCGATCAATTCGCGCTCGCCGTCATGCAGATGTTCCAAGGCAAAGGGGACGGCGTCCTGCGCCGCCAATTGGCTGCCGCAAAGAAGAGCTATGTTGACGCGGCCGTTTCCGACGCTGAAATCGAGGCGCTGAGTGAGGCTCTCATGCTGTCGCTCTGGGACGGACGCGACGCGTTCCGGAGGTACCTCCGGAACGTCATGCTCGAGTGGAAGGTGGCGGGGCATTTCGCGCCGCTGCTGGCGCAAGCGAAAATCACGCGGTTCGACGACTGACGGGTGCCCGCCGGAACCGTAAACTCAATCGGCAGTTAATGTTCCCAGGCGGATTCGTCCGGATTGAGTTGAGGTTGACGATTCTGGCGCGTTTCAAGAAAACACCAGGGTCCCGGACAGATCATTTCGGTGTACCCGGCCGAACATGCAGGACCAGCACGAGATTTCGTACCCCTCGGTATGCCGGTGGCGCATGATGTTGAGTTGCCAGCGTTCGCCGCTTACGGGCGGCGGCCGGTCGAGTGCGGTGAACGGCACCGACAGTTCCGCGTACCAGTGTCCAGGCAGTTGCGACACCGCGGCCCGCCACACGACGTCGTGGATGATGCGGCTGCCCCCTTCCTCGGTGCTGAACCAGGCCTGGAACCGTTTGCCGGCGGTGTTGACGCATAGCTGATTGAAGAACGTGCCCTGTCCCGGCGCGTTCAAGCGAATTTCGATCGAGTCATCGAACTCGAACTTGGCCTCCAGCTCGTTTTCTTCCCGTTCCGCGACCAGTTTGTCGAGAAACGGCTCGTTGCAATCGACGCCGATATACAGGTACTCGTCGTCACGGGTGAACATGGCGCGGGTGTGCACCTTCGCCGGTGCGACCTTTTCGAATTGTACAAAATCCTCGGCAATCCCCGAATTGCCCCAGTCCATCCAGCATTGATCCTTCAGGTTGCCATCGATCACCGGCGGCACCAGGCAGTGACCGGAGCGGACGGGCGGGGGTTCCGCCGAGGCGGTGAACAGATCGGGGTGGCCGGCGGCGCGAAAGGTGAAAAGATCCGCCTTCCGCAGCCGTAACCGCAGCGTCAGATCCTGTCCTGTGAACGGGCTGAGATCGCTGCGTCCCCCCCAGGAGAGGGGCTGATCGGTCGCGTCACCGACGAAGGGGTCGGCGTCGGCGAACGTAAAGCCCTTGATCAAATCACCGATCGGCGCGATCAGTTCCGCCTCGATGCTGCCGGTCTCTGCGGTGATCGCATTGATGCGCAGCTCGTCGCCCTTGAACAGGAAGCGTTCCGTCTGCACGAGGCCTTCGTCCTCGGCGCGAAGCGAGACGAAGCCGTTGCGTCGAAAGGTTGCCATACCGACCCCGCCGATTGCTTTCGGGCCGTCGTAATCATGTTTGGTCGGACGCCCGCTGTAGTACAGTCGATATTCGTCGCCGCATTGCACCACCGGACAAAAAGTATAGAGAATCTCGCTGTCGAAAGTGCCGGGCTCACCGAGTGGCAGCGCATCTTCTTCAGGACAGACCGACTGCCATTCGACGCCGTCATGGCTGAAGGCGAGCTTGAGGCGAATCGTCTGCTGGTAGCGCGGGTCCAGCGACTCGCTGGTGGAGAACAACCAGGGCAATCCCCAGTAGACGCCATCGGCGATGAAGACGTTCATGCCGTAAAACTGGGCGCCCGGGTCGAATTCCGGGCCGGCCGACCAAATAATCGACGGACCACTCCACTGCGTCAGGTCATCGCTTTCACCCAGCGCCACGCGGCGAACCGTGTGCTGATTTGTCCAGACCCGCATGTAACCGCGATACTTGCCGAGCCGTTCGTCACGCAGGAAGAAATAGCACTCCTCGAGCCCGTCACCGGAACCATTGACCCAGACCGGTTCATCACTGTACGGCGTCCAAGTTTTGCCATCGCCGGAATAGGCCAGGTAATAACCCGTGCGATAGTAGATCATCTTATAGCGGCGCGAGGCATCGGCTTCATCCGCCTCGTACATAATGCTGCACATCCAGTCGCGAATCGGTGTGCCGTCCGCCCAGGTGAGGCGATTGCCGCCGTCGCCCTGCAGCGTCGGCTTCTCCCAGGTCAGCCCATCTGCCGACATAGCGTAGTGCAGCGTGGGTGAACCGCTGATGCTGTGGCAGGCATACCACATCCGGTAGCCGCCGTCCTCCGGATCCTGCAGGACGCTGCTCGGAAAGATGATATTTGCCTCGCAGTCCAGCGTCTGCGCGAGCATCGGCTCAGCAGAATGTCGTGTGGCCGAATGAAAGCGCCGAGCGACGCCTTGCGAAGCGACGACGCGACTGTCGTCTACGAACGTCTGGACGGTATCGAGAATGTTGGAAGGGACCATAGTATAGCATTTGCGTACGGCAGGTACGCTTACTCCCCCGATTTTTCTCGCCACAGGGACTGGAAGACAGGGACTCCTGTCAGCCAGGCTGGGCGGAAACTGCCGATATGTCCATCCATGTAATAGCCATTGGCCTGATCGCCGGGATGGCGGAACGCATATGACTGGTACCCCCAATTCGAAGCATTGGACGGCGTGTCTATTTTGTCGATTTCCCGGAAATGTGAAGTTGCCCAGGTGTCCAGGTGATTCGAGGGGGACTCAGGGTTATCCATGACAAACAACGCATCGCTCGGGCCCGTGACCGGGCTGTATGCCAGGTCGCATGACTGAGAAAGCGTATCCGGGCCGTTTACGATCTTGCGGAAGAACCACTTGACCTTCCAATCCGTGGGAGGGGGTAAAGTCTTACCATACCAATTGTCCGTTGAGCCTGGGTACCAACTCACCCAGAGCGCGCTGGACGCGCAGTCCACCGCGTTCACCGTGTAGTTGACGCTGTAGCTGCTGGCGATCCGATCGGCATCATAATAGCGCAGGCCTTCATCTTTCCCGGTACCAATTTCTCCGGCCGACCCTTCTTCGGCGGGACATTCCATGATCACATACCGTCGGATAGGCACCCCGTGCGGGCCGTCGTCATACAATTCGTACTCGCCCATATAGCCGTGCGCCCCGAGCCAGCTGTGCCACGAGCCGCTGTACCAGGACACCCCGGCATAGTAATAATTCGGACCGATCGGGGTGAAGTAACCGTCGGAGTCATCGGAATACATGGTGATACCGATGAACTGTTGCTTCATGTTCGACTTGCATACAGCCGACTTCGCGACCCCCTTTGCGCGCGACAACGCCGGCAACAGCATCGACGCCAGGATGGCGATGATAACGATGACCACGAGCAACTCGATCAACGAAAACCTTGATTGAACCGGGCTCTCGAACGAGCGAGATCCAGGTTCTATCAGCGTTGAATGGGACCAGCAGCGCTTCATTTATGTGTCGAATTATTCAACTTCAAGTTTCCCGTGTCGATAGGTACAACAACGACGTGTTGTAACCTTCAAGTCTACGTCCCTGTTGTCAGATATGCAAGATAGCTGTATATCGTCCGGACCTCAGGATTAACCATGGCAAATATTTGTTCAGGTCGCACCTGCAAGGGTCAGGTCGAATGGATTGGACCAGGCCTTGGTGTCGTTGGGCCCGATGAGTTCGAAACGAACCCATTTGTTGTCAGCCCGCAGTTCCAACTCACAGCGGTCAAACATCTTGCCCTGTTCCGTGTACTCGGCACCGATATAGTCAGTCACAGCGAGCACGCGCACTGCTTCGGAACTTCGGATAGAGGCTTTGAATTTTCCCGGGGCCTCCGTTCCGTCCTGGATCCAGCTGAGCGAGATGTCATGGAAATCCGGTCCCGTCGTGGCGTAACTGGCGCCCGATTTGATCGCCTGCATTATGGCTGCGACAGACCGCTCCTTGGCGCGCACCACGGTCCACGCCGCATAGGTGTCGCGATTCTCCGCTTCCGTTGCATGGGCATCGTCACTAGCTATTGTCGGAATCAGGTGTTCGCCGAGATCGGACCAGTCGTCCCATTGCACGGACGCTTCGCCACGCCCGGCGAGACGCGTCGATGTATTGAAGACCTCGATACCGGCAAACCCCGAGAGCGGCATAACGTCCCGCAGAATGTTGATGGCGCAGAAATGCGGATGCGCCAGCCAGACCGCACCGCCCTGATCATTGACTGAGTCAATGACCTCCTGGGGCGCCATCGCTTCCGAGTCCATGTCCTCATGGATATCCAGGCACAGGAGATGATACTGGCGCCCGCCGAATGGATTCAGCGGATGCAGCTCCGCCCCCTGTACCAGCACGAAATCATCCGGTGCACACACCGTGTCGACCCGCGTGATCGTGTAGTGATCGGACAGACAGAGAAAGTCGTACCCCTTGGCGGCATACTGATCGAGCCGCGCCTGCGGCGCGACGCGCCCGTCGGAGTTGGTCGTATGGGTGTGCAGATTACCCTTTAGCCACATATACCCGTCGGCATCGTGCAACCCGAACGGGTTGATCAGGGAACTTTGCATAGTGCTGGTTATTCTCTTCGTGGAACGTTCGTCGTTGGTTTTCGAATGTGCACTGTACAATATTGGCTTTATTGACGCGGTGCAACGGCGGGGAATTGTGATTCACGGGTCGCGACACCACGACCGTTCCACGGGGGGAGCGTGGTGAACCGCCGCCGCCCGTGCCGTGTTCAATCCGCCGCCGCACTCTCTTTCGGCGCATAGAGGAACAGCCGTGACACCAGGCCGGCAGACATCTGTGCGGGCTGGTAATTCGTATGCAGGCGGATCGCCACCTGGTTGCGGCCAGGCTGCAAAGCCTCGGTCACGTCCATGTCGATGGGGCTCGGCCGTCTATAGGCCTCAATGTACGGCCGATGCCCGACGAACTTGCCGTTGACCCACACCCACGCCTCGGTTTCCGCAACCATGCAGTACAGCTTTGCCGGCTTGCCCGCGGCGGCTGCCGGGACGTCGACGTTTAGCCGGTACCAGATGGCGCCGTGATACGGGAAGCCCTGGTCATCGAGATGCTTGCCCTGGGCGAAGAAGGGCTCGGTTGTGAGCATGCTGTCCCACTTGCGGTCGTTGAAGTCGGTGCGGTACCAGCCATCGAAGCGCCCGTCGTCTCGCGGGTCGATACTGAACCTGGCGCGCTCCGGCAGCACGGCGATCATCTCGCCCTGCTCACCCGTCGTCTTCGCGGCCAGGTCGAGGTACACATCGCGTCGCTGGTTGGTGCCCCAGTAGTAATATCCATGCGCCTGCCCAACCGACTTTTTCTTGTTCTCGGGCGCTTCGATGTCCCAGTAAAACCGGCTGATATCCATGGCCGGCTGCAGGACCGCGTTCATGCGCGCCGCCTGCTTCGCAGCTTCGGCCCAGTCGGCATCAAACTCGGCGCGCTCCATCGCTTTGTAAGCCAGCAGATAGTTGAAGGTGGCGCGGTCGGCGCGAACCCGCGGCTCCACCAGAGGATCGCCTGCGGCGAGACGCTCCGCCCTTTTCAAATGGGACTCGACACGGGCGATCAACTCCGGCGTGTAGACCAGCGACAGCATGTGATCCTCGTTGCCGCCGAAGACAGAGTCCTCGATGGCGCGCTCCATCTCGTCCCAGAACCGGAACGCCGGGCCGGCGGCGGGCCCATACCAGGTGGTGAAATACTCATCGGACAAGGCGCCGGCATCGAGGTCGGCGTCCCACATCATACGAGCGCGCAGGTAGTTTGGAAAAACGCCGCCTTCGCCGCGCACCGTCCGGCCTTCGTCCCAGAAGCCGACGACTCCGAGCTTCTTGAGCATCGGCATCTCCACCATGTGCCGACGCGACAAGGGAATCGGCGGCGCCCCGCAACCGACGAGGTTGAAATAGAGATAGTTGTAGATGAATACGTTGTCGTACATGCTGCACCAGTCTTCGAGCATATGATACTGGCGCACCGTCATCCAGCTGCGCGGATTGTCGAGGGCATGATAGGTGTCGGAAAAGATGGCGGCGAACTGAATCCAGATCGTCGGGTCCGGCTCGATATTGATCGGCGGCGTGTCGCGATTAGCATACCCGTTCGTCGTAATAAATTTGTCCGGAAACTCCGTGTGCACCTCGGCCGAGACACGCTGAACCCAGTGCATCCATTCCTCGGTTGTGCTCATGCCCTTCGGGTCGTTGAACTTGCCGACCAACGACGGAAAATTCATGTGCAACTCCTGGGTGCCGGGACTGAAGTCGCGCGGCAGGCCGTCATCCGCACCGATGCCCCATGACGTCGCGTCCGGGTTCTCGCGGAAGTGCGCCTTGATGATGTTGGCGGCGTACTGCACCGACTTCTCGCTCGAGAGATTCGGCATGTACGGATAGACGTTGCCGTTGGCGTCTTTGGCAAAGATGTCGGCGAACTCGGGATTGTCCTTTTCCGCCGGGGGCGGCACGACCTTGCGCACAAAACTGTCGCCGGGCGGATCGATAACGAGGGCGGCGTGCATGCCGTTCCGAATCTTCCAGCGGGTCTCGATGCCGCGCAGGTCATTGGCCATCCAGTGAGTCCACCAGTGGCGCATCTTGAAGTCGGGGCGGCTGACTTCGTCGAGTTCGCCGATTTTGATAGTTTGTTGCGGCGGTACAACGTCACCGAAGTCGCTCGGCATGTACCAGCGCACGCCGAGTTTGTGCAGGAAGAAATAGACGGCGTACTCGGTCCCGTGGTACGGGCCTTCGTCATTGCCGGCTAGCACGAGGGTGTCGCCATCGGTCAGGTTCGCGTATCCCTCTTCCTCGCGTAGGTTGGTCAGGCCGGAAGGAATCGTCGCGTCGTACTGCGCCGTAAGCTTGCTGCGGCCGACGAGGATACGCGGGCCGGCGGGCAGCGGTTGATTGTCACCAACGATCGACAGCCTGGCACCGGAGATCTTCTCGATGTAGAGCTGCAGGTCGTGGGCGGCCCACGCAATCCTGTCAACACGTTTGCCTGGATCAGCATTGGCGAAACTGACGTTCGGCAAGGCGGGAATTACATCGGTGGCGACGACTATAGTGGCACGTGGTTGACCGGCCTCGACCAGGACGATATCGGCGGTGGCGGACCAGCAGGTGAGGGCGAAGGCGAGGAGAATTGTACGCAGTTTCATGGATTGTCCAGTGGGAGATTTGCCCGTGCGGGCATAGATTCAGAGGTTGGCATGTGGAGACGGCCAGTTACTGTACTGCCTGCTCGACAACTGTCTATTGCATATATTCCTGGAGATCCGGAAGCGATGATTCACACCAATGTCGAACTTCACAATGTGGCGGAGCTCCGCCGGGTCGATCCGTTTGAGGGACTGTGTTTCCAGCGTGTACCCGAAGATGTCCGCACCTGTTTGAACGAGGTTGCCCAGGGGGCGATGCTGCATCCGGCCTGTGTCGAGATACGCTTCGTCAGCGATGTGCCGACGACAAAGATCACGCTGTCATGTCCGGAAGGGACGACAGAGGTGCTGATTTTCTTCGGCTTGTTTCAGAGCCCGGAACGCTTCTGGATCGGTAGTCGGCCGCAGACGATCGAGGTTACCCTGCCCGAACAGATGCGCGATCTGCCGCCGGCGTTGAACGGCCCGCCCGCCTTCGCGCCTTACGTGCGCCGCGTGGTGCTGGGCGGAGCGCCGGCGTTTCTACACGACATCGAAGGCGAAGGGCTGAGGCCGCCGGCGCCTGATGAGGTGCCGGCGCTGAGATATTTGGCCTACGGCACGTCCATCACCCACGGTTTCAACGCCACCGGGCCGCATCTCTGCTACGTGGCCCAGGCGGCGCGACGTCTCGGGGCCGACCTGATCAACCTGGGTGTCGGTGGCTCGGCCTTCTGCGAGCCGGAACTGGCTGACTACATAGCCGGGCGCGACGACTGGCATGTGGCGTCGCTGGCGCTTTCGGTCAACATGAGCCACCACGGGTTCTCACTGGACGACTTCTACGAGCGGGTCTCGTACATGGTAAATACGGTTGCCGGCGCCGACTGCGCCCGACCGGTTTTCTGCATCACCATCTACCCATACTACGGCGACCACGGGACCGGCGTGCCGCCCGGGTGCAAAGGCCGGCCGGAAGAGTTCCGGCAACGGCTGCGCGATGCGGTTGCCGCCTGCCCGTACCCGAACGCGCACCTGGTCGAGGGTCGTGACATCCTGCCCGACATATCGGGACTTGCTCCGGACCTGATTCATCCCGGGGACAATGGGATGATCGACATGGGCGCCAACCTGGCCCGGGTCATGGCCGCCGTGACCGGCGAGGGGTAGACAGAAAAATGCCGTGGACCGTGCCTTGCTGCGGAAAATACGGCTGCCCTTCGTACAGGCATTGCCAGACAGACTCGCCGGTGATCCATGTCGGCATTTGCAACAAACGGGTTGAAACAATACACTTTTCTTTCATGAAATTGTGCCAACAATCAGCACATGATCACCCATTAGGATTGAGCAGCAGCGCGCCTTTTGTATCGAGACCATGCAGCGGTGTGGCATGAGTGAGTTCGACTTGATCCTTGTGGGCACGCCGTCGGAGTATCATATTCTGATTGCCCGTGAGGCGATCGAAGAGGCGCCGCAGACCATGATGATCCCAAAAATGCTCTGTCCACCCACGCTCGAAACAGGAAATAGATGAGTACAGAGCGGAAAAAGTATGCCATTGTCGGGCTCGGCGGCCGGTCGCGTTTCTATTATCAAGCCATTGCCGACACCTACAAGTCGACAGCGGTGTTGTGCGGTTTCTGTGACGTCAACCAGACTCGCATGGATTTCGCCAACAAGACGATCAGTGAGCAATACGGCGCCGCACCGGTCAATACCTATACCGTGGATGCGTTTGACCGGATGATTGCCGACGAGCGACCGGACACGGTCATTGTGAGCTCGATTGACCGGACCCATGACCAGTACATCATCCGGGCCATGGGACTCGGCTGTGACGTCATCTGCGAAAAGCCGATGACGACCGACGCCGCCAAGTGCCAGGCAATTCTGGACGCTGTCCGCGACACCGGACGAGAACTCCGGGTCACCTTCAACTTCCGCTATGCGCCGGCCAACACGAAGATACGTGAACTGGTCATGGACGGCGTTGTCGGGCAGGTGACACAGGTGCATTTTGAATGGGTCCTGAGCACCTGGCACGGTGCTGATTACTTCCGGCGCTGGCACCGGGACAAGCGTAACAGTGGCGGCCTGATGGTCCATAAGGCGACCCATCATTTCGACCTGGTCAACTGGTGGATCGACAGCCGGCCCGCCACGGTTTTCGGCATGGGCGACCTCCTGTTCTACGGCCGTGCCAATGCCGAGGCGCGCGGCGTCACCAAGTTCTACTCCCGGTCGCACGGCAGCAAAAACGCCGAAGGCGACCCTTTCGCCCTCGACATGTCGGAAGAGCCGCTGATGCGTGAGCTTTATCTCAAGGCGGAACACGAAGACGGTTATTATCGCGACCAGAGCGTCTTTGGAGACGGCATCAGTATCGAAGACACGATGGCCGTACTGGTGCGCTACGAGAACAATGCAGTCATGAGCTTCTCGCTCAACGCCTACTGCCCATGGGAAGGTTACAAGATCACGATTGCCGGTACCGAGGGGCGGATCGAAGCGGTCGTGGCACATGCCGCATACATCAACGCGGCCGGGGATGTCGGTGATGAAATGGTGCACGAGAGCGAAACGCTGATCGTTCACCCGATGCACCACAAGCCGTATTCGGTGGAGATCGAGCAGCTTCCAGGCGGCCATGGTGGCGGTGACCCGGTTCTGCTCGAGGATATCTTCGGTACACCCGCCGTCGATCGTTTCAATCGGGCCGCGTCACATGTCGATGGCGCCTGGTCCATCCTCACCGGGATTGCCGCGAATAAATCCTTCGACACCGGACAGCCGGTGGCTGTCCGCAGCTGTGTCGATTTCGGGTGATTACTTTCGTTCGGAGGTCGAATTAGATGACTCGCGGGCACGAACCCGGGTACGCTGCAGCGATCTATTTGTGCAGCAGCGGCTACCGCAAATGCTCGCCGGGTCACCGCGCACATGTCGGTGCTTTCATTTTTTCGAGGCGATGCAATTGTATTCAAGGCGGCGGCTTGAGCCTGGAGCCACAGGGCTTCGCATTGGTCAGAGATTCACGACGTTCCATTCTGCATACTCGTAAAGGCTGAACCATGTCGATAGTACTCGAGAGCGAACACCTTTGCGCCGAATTCGACTGCCGTACCGGCGCCATGATCCGACTGGTCGGGAAGGATACCGGTTGGGACATCCAGCGGCGTCCCGAGCTGGGACTGTCGTTTTCCATGCTCCTGCCGCTGCCCGATCGGCGTAACAACCAGATCGATGGTAACGTCCAGGACGCTCCGCAGATTGAGCGACCGGACGAGAGCAGCCTGCTGCTGACCTGGCGGCTGCTGAAGGATGAACAGGGCAACGAGCATGACATTACCTTCCAGGGTCGCGTCGAGCTGAGCGGCGGCCAGTTGACTTTCACGGCCGAGATCGACAACCGCAGCGAGTACAGGATCGAGACTGTTTCCTGGCCGTGCATCGGTGACTTCAGCCGGCCGGCCGGCACGAAGAAACTCGAGACCGGTTGGCTCTACTACAACATGATGTTGCGCGGGGAGATGTTCCCCAACTTCCCCTGCCAGGTCGGCTATTGGGGCGTTGACTGCCCGACACAGATTTCCCCGTCCAACAGTTGCGGTACCCCGTTCTACCTGGTCGAGAACGGCAGCGAGGGGCTTTACATGGGGTACCACGACCATCCCGTCAGCCGCATGCTGCTGTTCACCTTCCAGCTCAAGCCCGGATGGGAGTTTTGCGATACCAACCGCTGCGGCACGGTGCCGACCGGCGATGAACTGTACGGCCAGCCCGTGCGGATCGAGTTTCAGGCCGTTCACTTTCCGTACTGCAACGCGGGTGAAGAGCAATCACTCTCGCCGGTTGTGCTGGCGCCGTACACCGGCACGTGGCATAAGGGGGTCGACCACTACAAGACCTGGCGGCAGACGTGGTTTCGCCGGCCGCAGATGCCGGAGTGGGTTCAGCGGCCGCATGCCTGGCACCAGATCCACATCAATTCGCCCGAGGACGAGCTTCGGTGCCGGTACACGGATCTTGTCCGTTACGCTGAGGCGGCCAGACGTCACGGGGTGACGGCGATCCAGTTGGTCGGCTGGACGACCGGCGGCCAGGACCGGGGGAATCCTTCGCATGATACCGACTCCCGCCTCGGCACCCGCGAGGAGCTGGCCGCTGCTATCGCCAGGTGCCAGGAGCTGGGGGTCAGGATCGTTCTGTTCAGCAAATTCACGTGGGCCGACCAGTCCCAACCGTGGTATCACGAGGAAGGCAGCCGGCACCTCGCCAGGGATTGTTACGGCAATCCATACCCGGCTTCCGGCTATCAATACCAGACGTGGCCGCAACTGGCGCAAATCAACACCCGGCGTCTGGTGCCGCTGTGTCACGCCAGCCCGGTGTTGCGAGAATTAATGGTCGAGGAGTTCAAGAAGGTGGTCGACCTGCGACCGGCCGGCACCCTGTACGACGAGAGCCAGCATCACTATCTGGCCAACTACTGTTTCGACCCGGACCACGGCCATCGTCAGCCGGCCTATAATCACCTCGGTGATCGTTTGCTGGCCGAGGCGTTCAAGGAAGTTTCCGACCCGGTCGACCCGGACTTCCTTTACGCGGGGGAGGGCATCTATGACCAACAGTTCCTGGCGTACCACCTGTCCTACTTCCGATCCGACGGCCTGGACTCGATTGTGCTGGCACGGTACATCGATCCGCAAGCCGGTCTGATGATGGCCGTCTGCGGCTACCGCGACCGCAACAACATCAACTTCGCGCTGATGCACAGGATGATCGTCAGCCACGAACCGCGAATGTACAAAGGCGAACTGGACGAGTATCCGGAAACGATCGCCTATGGCGGATGCATGGAAGCGTTCCGCCGCCGCTACCAGGACCGCCTTTGGGACGCCGAGTATCGGGACGTGCTTGGTGCATCGGTGGCCGTCGACGGCCGGCCGCACAAACACTACAGCGTCTTTGTCACACCCGAAGGCAAGCGGGCGGTTGTCGTTTGCAACTTCGATCTCGAGAACGCCAGACACTTTCGCATCGACCTGACGCCCGGACCGTCGGGCGACCTGGTGATCGTCAGTCCCGAATCGCCAGAGCCGCAAGCTTGTCCGAGCGGCGAAGTGGACTTGCCCGCCCAGACTGCAATTGTTTTGATCGAACAGTAGCCCACTACCCTGTCAACCCAGGAAAGAACATGGACAAAGCCAAGATACAACTCGTTGACGACGGCCAACCGTGTGCGGTCATCGTCATATCACAGGCTGCGGTACAGAGCCTCCCAACGCTCGACGACGAGAAGGCCGACCCGAGGGTCCCCGCCGACAAGGTCGCCTGGGCGGCGCGTGACCTGCAGGTTTATCTCGAAAAGATGTCGGGTGCCGAGCTGCCGATTGTCGGTGATGATCAGCCACCCCCTGCCGGCACAACGATCCTTGTCGGCCGCAGCAGTCTGACAACCGCTTTCGATGCCGAGATCCCTGCGGGTGTCACTAATCTGCGCGAAGAGGAAGGTTACGCCATCCTCACCGACGACACCACGCTGGTGCTGGCTGGCAACGACCAGGGGCCGTATCACGGCACCGAATACGCCGTCTCCTTTTTCCTCTACAGTCTCGGTGTGCGCTGGTATCTGCCGGGCGAGTTCGGCGAGGTGATCCCCGACCATTCGACGATCACCGTCGCACCGACCCGCGAGATCAGTCGTCCCGATTTCAAGATGCGAAACTGGTGGACGTCCTGGTTCGCGAAAGACCTGTGCGGCATCGAGACACGCTGGAAGATTCACAACGGCATGAACGTCGATAAAATGGTCAGTTGGCCGGATGACTCCTCAGTACGCTCTGTTCTACCGCCCGAGGAGGAGAAGGACAATCCGGAGTTTGCGGAGATTTTCGCGCAGGACGCTGCCGGCAGGCCGTACCCGCATATGCCCAACCTGTCCAGCGAACAGTCGGTGCAGTACGCCGCCGAGGTGATCAAGTCCCGTTTCCGCGAACATCCCGATCCGAACTGTGACGGCCCCACAACGTGGGGGAGTACGTCCTGGGGCATTGGTGCGGATGACGGGCTGCCGCGTGATTTCAGCCCCGGCACTGAGGAACGGCACATGAATTTTCAGTCTATGATGGGCCGTTTCAACGACCCCACCGGCATGAGCACGACCGAGGAGTGGATGGATTGGGTGCAGCGCGTTGCAGCGGAGGTTTACAAGGAGTTCCCCGACCACATCATCACGTCCAACGGCTATGCCAACCGCGACACGCCGCCGATCGGCCTGACCCCTGACCCGAAGATATGGATCATGTTCGCCGCGATCTTCTCCGACACCTATCACGCCTACGACAATCCTCGCAGCTGGATGACATTGAGGCAGTACAACATGCTCAAGGACTGGGCCAGCATGTACGACAACGTCTACATGTACAACTACCTCTATTACAACCTGGCCGGCTGTGGCGCGCCGCCGATCCCGCTGGCGCGGCGGCACATCCATGAAATGCCGATGCTCAAGAAACTCGGTCTCGCCGGATTCGCCGACGAAGGCCGCACCGTTGCCGGCGAGGCCGGCGTTTTTCCCGCGTATGTGCGGGCCCGCCTGATGTGGGACGCCGATCAGGACGCCCAGGCGCTGATGACCGAATTCTTCGCCGACTGGTACGGGCCTGCGGCAGTGCCCGCACAAGCGTTCTGGGACGCCATGGAAAGTGCCATCGAAGACACTGTTTTCGGCGGCAACGAGGATCACATGCTGTCGCTGGTGTACACGCCGGAGCTGATTGCCCGCCTCGAAGTCCATTTGCAGGAGGCCGAAGCGCTGGCGACCGGTGACGAGTGGGCCGCCGCTCGGGTGTTGGCGGATCGTGTGACCTTCGATCACCTGCTCGCCTACAAAGCCATGGAACGGGCCGAGGCAGACGCCGATTTTGCGGCAGCGGCCGAGCACGCCCAGGGCATGATCGACGTGAGAAAACCGGCTACCGCACTCAGCCGCTTCTACTGGGATCCGAGTACGAAAACCGATTGGAAGCCAGGGGAAGCCGAAGGCTTCTACTATTGGGGTGCGATGGCGCGGCGCGACTACTACCGGGAGCTGACGGAACTGACCAACGGCACGACCGGCGAGCTGATCTCTGTGTTGCCGGAGTCAGCGAAGTTCCGTACGGACTGTCGCGATGACGGGCGTTTCGACGGCTGGTATCGGCCCGAGTTTGATGACAGGGACTGGGAAACGGCGCTGACGACTCTGCCGTTCTTTGCCCAGGGCTCGTATCTCGATGACCAGGGTTTTCCCTACTTGGGAGCGCTGTGGTACCGGCTGGAGGTGGATGTTCCTGAGGCCGCCGCGGGCCGTGCAGTGCGGTTGTACTGCACCGTGGCGGAAACGGAGGCATGGGTTTGGGTCAATGGCGTGTATGTCGGCCGGCGCCCGTACAACGAAGCCTACCTTCGCCCCAACGAGCTTGACCTCGAAGTGACCGATGCACTGGCTCCCGGCGGCAACAACTGCGTCGTTGTGCGCCTGCACACCAACTATCAGCCGGCCCAGATGGCTGCCGGCCTGGCGTCACGGCTGTTCCTGTACACCCCGAGCGACGATCATCCCCGATCGGGTGCTGCGGCGCGCGTCAAGTCGGGGCAGTTGATGGGGTAGAGTGGTGCTGCGGTCAGGCGAAGGCGAAGGCAAGCGGCTTCGTCGTGCCCATGACATCGCCAACAGCGTTTCGATGGGTGCTGCCGTGCCGGCGGAACGACTGAATCGTTCCGCTTACATCGCTTCGCCGTCGGGTTTCTCGTTGAACAGCTTGTGGTAGTTCTCTTCGCCGGTAGCCCATTTGGCGCCACGGGTTTTGACATGGCCATCGAGAAACAACAAGTTGATCTTGTACCCCGGATGTCGAAAACTGTAGAAGTATTCTACGCTCGTCGGCAAATCGATACCCCATTCGTAAAAGTTGTAATCGAGCCAGAAGGCGCCGATGTCCTTGATTTCCGAGACCCAACCGGCAGTACTCGGCGAATAGTCATTGTCCATTCGTTCGTAGAGGTTGTCGCGAAAATAGGCATCCGCTGATTTATTCGGAAAATGCAGCCAGCGATAGGTGCCGGTGCCTTCATTTATGCCGCACCAATAGTAATTCGCCACGATCGAGAAGTTCTGGATATAGCTTGTACCGGCGTTGGATGTTTCAAAATAGGTTTGCCCGGTCATCCCGGCATAGTGACTGCCTGGCTCGGCGGGGCACTGCAGAATATCCCAGCGTTCGATGGATGTGCTCGGCGCCAGCCAAAAGGTTGAGATCGTCTCGTTGCCGCCAAGGTAGCCATTCTTGCCAAGGTAATCCCAGACTGTATTTCCCTGCGTCACGTATCCCGCTACTGCGTGGGAGTAAAAACGTGAACCCGACGCAGGGACACTGCCATCGCTGTCGGTCGCGTAAGCGAGGTGGGCGACACCGACTTGCCTCTGGTTCGACATGCAAACGACAGTCTTCGCGGTCTCCCTGGCCCGGTTCAATGCCGGCAGCAGCATCGCTGCCAGGATAGCGATAATGGCGATAACAACCAGCAACTCAATCAATGTGAACTGTCTTTTCATGGCGACCCGGTGAATGGAATCAGTGGCTGTTCCACTGCAAGTTCCGAACGGAGTATTCTATTTGAGCATGGGCCCAAAATCAATGTTTCTCACGTCAAATGCTTGTGCTCATCGATTGCAAAGGAATCGTAACGTAATGTACGTCAGGACCGCGGATCTTGACTTTGGGTCCTTCATATCGAAGAGTAATCTGCGTCTGCTCTGCCCGATCATAGGCGCGACTGTCCTGATGTCATCGGAGCCATTTGATGAATCGTGAAATCAAACGCTCACCGTTCGTTCAGCAATTCACGCTTATCGAGTTGCTCGTGGTCATTGTGATCATTGCCATACTGATCGCCCTGCTCCTCCCAGCCCTGCAGCAGGCAAAAGACACGGCGAAGTCGGTGATGTGCATGTCGAACCTCAAACAGCAGTTTGCGGGGATAACGCTGTACGCC
>Ga0209403_10000255_pt1 | contig 86403 bp, 107 predicted proteins | sample ArcticOcean_MG_C_8_FD_187440 | JGI IMG/M metagenome (GOLD analysis project Ga0209403, IMG submission 187440) | Marine microbial communities from western Arctic Ocean - ArcticOcean_MG_CB11_86 (SPAdes) (version 2) | ecosystem: Environmental > Aquatic > Marine > Oceanic | place: Arctic Ocean...
CCTGTTCATTGGTCAGCGGCTCACCTTCAAGCTCATTGTAGTCACACCCACTGGGATTAGGGTGAGGGTATTTAGGTTTATGTTTCTGTTTAGTCATGGAATTCTTTCCACTGTAAAGATGGTAGCTGTGAAATGTAAGCCGTGTTCTAGCTAACGAACATGATACCTAGCTTGCCTGCCAGTTCACGAAGGGACATGGTGTCATTGGCACTGGCATAGCTGGAGCGTTCAAAGCTAACGACTTGAGATGCATTCTGTGCAAAGGGATCTTCATTGAGACGTAGCAGTGTAGTCTCTTGGTCAATGATGAATGCATCGTCGAGGTGGCTAGGGTCGGCGAGGAAATCGCTGGCTGTAATATCAACCACCCGTTCTGAGTTGTCACCTGCTTGGCGTACCAGTCCATTGACAATCATGAAGCAGAGAAGGCTGTTGTGATGCAGTGCTACGGTGCGGCCAGTGACGGGGGAATTGAGATCGACTTCGATGAGACGTAACATGGTAGTGTCCTTAGTAATGGGGTGAGGTAATGCGGGGTAATGAATGGTAGCTGTGAAATGTAAGTCGTGTTCTTAGCGTGACATGTCGTCGAGCTTAGAGTATAGCCTGTCGAGAAACTTGTTGGTCAGTTGGATACGCAAGCCACTGAGGTGATGGGGTGGGCATCGCGCCGCCTTGGCATGGTCAGCTATGGTCTGTTCTAGCTGCCGAATGTATCGCTCGACGTTACGAACGCTGTCCCCTGCCAGTACGTCATTGATATGCATGGCGGTATCCCTTGTGATGTTTCCACTGTAAAGATGGTGGCAGTGTGAACGAGGCGGTGAGACTGGCATCACAGGTATCGGTGGAGATTCCTTATTGCATTGGTAGCAATGCGGCAATCACTATTGAACTTGTCATTGCAATCTATGCCGGGGGAATTCAACTCGTCGATACCGTCAATCAATCTTATGCAGTCGGCGTAGAAACCATGGCCGTGCTTTGGTTCCTCTTCATCTGTTCTTAGCGATTCGAGACTGGTGAGTCCGACCTTGATGATAATACCACCGGGGTATTCTTCTTCGGTCTGTTCTATGATGTGCTTGATGCCCCTTGCCGAGCATACGAACTCGCAGTTCTCACCCTTGTAATCAATGACGACGTGCCAGCTACGGGTTGGTGGGTTGCGTGTCTCTGGTCCCTCGCATTCAGTGACATGCCACCGGCATATTCGGTCGGGATCAATAGCGTCGATCCAATCCAGGGCACACTCATCAGTGCTGAAGGGACCGATGAGGTCAGCGGAATTGGTGAGGGTGGTGTCAGCGAGCTTGATTACATAGATGGACATGGTAGTTCTTTCCAGTGTAAAGGTTGATGGTAGTGATGGAGTAGTGAGGTTGGTTGGTGGTGTTATGCTATAGCTTTCTTCAGTCGTCGAGTGCAAGTACGTCGGGCATTGCTGATTGCTTTCTTGAATGCCGCTTGCTGTTCTTTGGTATCAAGCCCGTGTTCTTCACTGACTTCCAGGTATATCGTAATGTCAGGTGCTGCGGCATCGAGGTTGCTGTATCCTATAGGTCCCTCGAACTTGCCGTCACTGTCCGGTGTTATCTCGACTCGGCATTCAGCGACACTAACACGTACCTTGTAATCCCGGTGCTTCAGTGCCAACTCTCTTGCCAGTGTATCGCCAAGGCCATAGGGCATGGTGCCGATGCTTGCATAGCCACCGATACCGTCACCAGTGCGGGAATCTTCAATGGCTTCCTGTGCTTTACGCTTGGTGATTCCATCGGCCAATGCTCGGGTAACCTGTACGTTGATACTCTCAATGCCGAGTTCTAGCAGCATTGCTTCAGTCATCTCGATCATTGATGGTTGCGATAGGTACGCTGCTTTGTCGGGGTTAACAGGGTGGGCAGGCAATGAGGCCGGGGTATCAACAGCGTGCCGTCTGATGATGTCATGCGGTGCACGTCCAGTGTCATGTATGTCTTTGTCTTCATCTTGTGCCGCTGTTCTTAGCACACTGTGCTTGTTAGGCTTGCGTGCTTTCTGCTGTCGAGGTGCTGGACTGCGGTGATTCGGCGTGCCATCTTCTATCTGCCGTAGTGGGTCATTGAGGTAGGTGTCGTCGATCCAGATGTCATCACCGAAGAACATCCTGAGGATCTCAACTTGCTTTGTCTCGGCCAGTGCCTTGATTGCCGGGTGCTCAGCTATTGTCATGGCACATTGGTCTAGCTTGTCGATGACTTTTTCCACTGGAAATTCACGGCCCGTACCATACTCTCCAATGAAGGCTTGCTGTTCTGATGCTGCCTGGATGTAGACCACCGGCCAGTCCTCTCGGTGCTGGTACTGACTGGTACTTACATGGTAGTTAGTGGGATTGATACGGCCACTGGTTGTATCATATACACACCGTAGTGCTAGGTACTTACAAGTGCCGTCATGTAGCTGTGCCTTCTCATTGTGGGATCGTCGAAGCCGCTTTGCCTTTGCTTCCGATGGTGTATCAACTGGAGGTAGCACTGCCTTTACAGGTGGGGTGGGAATGCCACCGGGAATCAACTGCGGCTTTGTTGTTGCTGTGGTAGTAGTGCGTCGTCGCTGTGTTTGCTTTGTCTTGTTAGGTTTCTTTGCGGCCATTGTATTGCTCTTGTAATGGGTGTTACTGTTCTAGATACAAACGAAGAGAGGCACTGTATAGTATATATACAGTGCCTCTATGTACTGGGATCTCAGTGGCCTTTACAGGTAGTAATGATCGTCTAGTTCATCGACTCGACGATCACTTGGGACATGATTGCGTGGCATGTTATCACCGTCGATCTCATTGTCCAGATCAATGCCGATGGTACTTGCTGGGATCTCGGCTCCGATTTCGAGGATGGTATCAATCTCATCCTCATAGTCATGGAATTCCAGCTTGTCTGCTGGAGCCAGGCTCTCATTCATATACTGGACACCGGCTTCAAAGGATTCGTCCGTGATTTCGAGGAGGGCATTCATTGTGTCATCTTCAGCCTGCAATTGTGATTCGATGTCTTCCAACACGCTGAAGAAATCTTCTTTCATTTGCTCACTCAGTGCTTCGCAAACTCGCTCAACCATTCGGTCAAAGGCCAGTCGCAGCATTCGATTCGTGCAGATTGCTTGTTGTGATTGTGACATTGTAATGGTCTTTCATAAAAGGATTGAGTAATAAAAGTGGGCGGTAAATTGGGTGCGGTTACTTAAGTGCAATGCGAGCATTGAATGCTTTTTTGATTGCCGTCTTGAATGACTTGTCAATGCTTGGATTCTCCATGGTGGCGGCAATCGACTGCCATCCTTCGCCATAGTGGTGCTTCTCTTGATAGCTGCCTTCGTCGATGTTGATGATGAATGTGAATGTCTTCCAGTTGAACTCGGTAGTGCGAATGGTTGATGCCATGGTGATTCTTTCCACTGTAAAGGTTGAGGTGATAAAAGCTACGGGAATTTTAAATGCGGTTACTACAGGCGAGGATGGTTTGTTAACTAAAAAAAGATCCTTACAAAGGATCTGCGGAGACAAAAAAAAAGAACCGACCAGGCGTTAACCTGGTCGGTCTGGTCGTTGCTATTCGTTAATCCATACTACGTTAAGTAGGAAGTCTACATATACGCTACCAGTCCCACCAACTTGTGGGTCCTCATCTATGAGATGATCCTGACCTAAGTCCTCTAGTATCGCCTTCGCATCGCCTTCGCTTACAGTCCGGCTTGACGTGTAATCTAACTCGCCTTCTGCATTGTAGTAAGGACGGCAGTATTGTCCGTAAGGTCCGTATTTTCCGGTCTTAATCTCGCAGTGTAAGACTGGTAAATCACTTTCTTCAGTCGCTTTGTATTTTTTGCTACCAGAAACGTTTCGTTTCGTCGGCTTGACTGCTTTGCTGTTGGATCGTTTCGTCGGCTTGGTCCCTTTGCTTTGCTTGTTGCTATTGCTGTTGGATCGTTGACTGAGCTTGGTTTCCATCGCCTCTAGTTTATCGGTTACCATATCTGTTAAATCGTTGAATGCGTGGTTAACAGTATCGGCATTGCTTTCCATCAATTCTACTAGTCGGTCAAAACTGGTAGATTCTGGGGACTGCTCTAATTCATCTATCTGCTTTGCTGGTTCATCGTCAAGCAGAGAATAGCCCAGAGCAGTTGCTGTGGTGACTGCTTCTGATCTTGCTGCGCTGATTGCTTTGTTGTCACCCCCTTTGCCACGATGCGGCAGACGATGGTTCAATTCGATGAACTTCACCAATTGACCGAGATTAGAGGAAAGTGACAGGTCTGCTTCCGGTACATCACCAATGTAAGATACTGCGTTTGATCGTTTCGCTTGGTTGGTTCGTTGTTTTAGTGAGATTGACATTGCGTAAGTCCTTTAATTGAGAAAACGAGAAAAACTAAAAACGTTGCCTTCTATTAGTGCATTTGCCGCGCCAAAACTTATTTTATGCGTAAATGTCGCATACCCAGACTACCTATCTTAACAGAGTCAGACAGCTTGTCTTGAGCGTAACCCTATACGTAGCAACTACTTACAAAGTAATCCTACTAAATTGATAGAATTTTAGTTTAGTGCTGTTAGTTGTATAAGCAAGCACCAGTCGAGCAGCGCACGACTGAAATTGTATGACATTATGGCAGTTTTGTAACCCTATACGCTGCAACTACTTACGTCACTTATGCGATATATTAACTGCCACCGATGGTGGTAGAATGCCGATAGTGTATCAAACTGCTACACTCAGACAACTTGTCTGATACCGGCACGGCTCAATAGTGTATCGTAATCGTACACCATTATGGCAGGACAAAATGTCTGGTACTAGTCCTTAGGTAGTAGTTATTGTCAATTCTGACAAACGCCGCTAATGTAATACTTATGTAAAAGTGCCTCTAAGTCCTTTGATAGTAAGGGTTTAAGATTATTGTCGCACCCTCTTATGGGGTATACGTTAGACTGGCATCGAATTCTAAGTCAGTCAAGCTGACTGACCATAGGCAAGCTGACTGACTTAGAACATATCAGTAGTTGTTTATATTTCCACTGGAAAGAACTAGTCAAGCTGACTGACCCTTAGTCAGCTTGACTGACTTAGAATGGTTGGGATTAGTCGAGTTGTCTAGGGGTCAGTCAGTTTGACTGAATTTAAGGACGATAATAATAGACAACTTGACTATGGGTCAGTCAGCTCGACTGACTTTCCACTGGAAAGAAATAGACAACTTGACTATGGGTCAGTCAGCTTGACTGAATTGATGGTAGGATTAGTCGAGTTGTCTAGGGTATAGACGTTTTGACTAGTAAATCAAGTTTAGACGGTTTTTTACGGTGTTCTAGGCCGTTTTTTTGCCTTAAGCCAGTCAAGTTGTCTAGGGGTCAGTCATGTTGTCTGAAGTCTCACCGAATATGATGATATTATCACGCGAATAAGCAATTTTTCACCGTTTTTCATAGTTTTGTCGGGGTACTGCCGCAACTCGACCATAAAAAAATAGACATTTCCACTGTAAACATACTTTAGACTTTGTAAAACTCTTACAGTACTTAAAGTATTAATCTTACCAAACTAACCACAGCTCGCCCGAACTACGGAGTCAACTTATTTGCTATATCTACCGCACAATGCTAGTCGATCTAAGGTTCCTAAAGGATCAAAGAGAGTTAGAGTATATCCACAACCTCCACAAAGTAACACAAAAACGTGCCCAACAATCTGGGTAACATCAACTAACCCTATACCTGTAAAGGACTTACGAACGCTGGTGATACCTCGATACCCTTAAGTTCATTCTCGCCGTAAACCTTTACGGTGGAACTACTTAGGTTCTCCGCTATAAATAAAACAGTTTTTACGAACACAAATACGTAAGTCGTTTAATAGTAACAAGTTAAATATAATTCATTCCCCTATTTCAGATATATTACTGATGTTAGCACACCCCCCCCCTACTTTTGTTTTTTTTAAAACGTAGGAGTACTTACTCTACTAGTACTGCTATTCTTACCAGGCTTTACTCCTCTGTGGGCTTTATACAGGGGTCCACCTACACTGTAAAAATACATAGACCCCCTGGCGGTGTTTTTTTTGAAAGTAGACTACCCCAAGCAATCCCAAGGGGGGCAATTGTGCGATCCTCGACGTAAGTACTTTCGTACAGGCGACTTCGGACCTGATCGACCAACTCTTTTTTTTTGCCATCCCTCTCGCGTGGGGTTCAGTCACCACCCATCGCTATAATTACCAATAGTTCCACTGGAAACATTCTAACGAGGGCAAGCGTGACCATGCCGTATCCCACATATACTATTGTCGTACTGGCACTGTATCCTATCGTAGTCTCAGAAACACTTTATAACATCCACCCTTTCACCGTAAAGGCTTTCGTCTCATCGGCTTACGGAGGAGAGGGTTGGACAAATTAAATCCTTTACCCCACTTGACAGCCCTATGCCCTTTATGGTAGACTATAATCTGCATGTCGACTTTCAGAAGATAACGCAACTCTCGACCCACCGGCACGCTAACAACGCTATCTCCACTAACCCACAATTCAAACCTTCACTACCATAACCACCCTCAAATCACCATGCACAATCACAACCTCAAATCGGCATCCAACTCACTACCCCACATCCAATCCTACCTACCCCACCTCAACGCTAACCTAACCCGACCCCCTACCCAGTATGATCTTACATCCTTCCAGCCCCGACCTCACACACGGCCTCTCAGGCCCCTTCTCGTCGACCTCTGTTATCCCGTACTAATCACCTCAATCCTTAACCTTCTTAAGCTCACAGCCTTACCTATCCTCTTGCCCATTCTACCATTATACTCACACCCCTCTCTCAAAAAACTTAATGTTGTATCTCAACTCAACAGTCGATATAAAGTATGTAACCTTAACGCATCAGCCCCTAACCAAAAAATAATCCTTTACACTGGAAACAATCTATGTCAATGCCAAGACGAAGCAAGGACAAGGAGAAGTTAAGAGTCAAAGCTATCCACGCAGGCAGGAAGATGCTATGGCAATGCGATGATGGATACTGGTACGCGGCTGTAGACAAAGACAACGTCCCTAACTACGCAGTCAAGTCCGAACCAACAGAACCAGCCACTCACCCAGGAGAAACCACATGCCACGAAACACAGTAGACGAAGCAGTAGACAGAGGCATTCTTTCCACTGGAACTTTAGCCAAGCTCTTGCTAGTAACGCCTTCTCAAGTTCGAGGCTGGTGCGATAAGGGCTTCCTGAAGTTCGGGAAGATCCCAATGTCAAAGGAACGCCGAATCACCGGCAGAGACGCACTAGCCTTTGCAGTCGAACACAACGCAATGTACGACAAGCGACTGGAGAAATGTGCACAGAACTACGGTGTCATGTTCACAGAGGGATTCGAGCTACGCCTGAAAGGAGAGAAGATCCCGAGTAACATCGTACCAGTAGCCCCGTCACCAACTACCGTACCGGCCTATCCGCCTACGCCGATCTCTCCGCAGTCACCCGAAGAAGATGAGGACATTATATAATGTCAAAGCATATAGGCAGAGCGAGGACTATCTATCACAAGCCCGCAGAGGCAACGCCGATTCTCCCCGTACCCTATATCCTTCAGATCAAACCATCAGACAACGACGAGATGATCTTACTCAGGTCAGTACTAGCAACGACCGTAGCGTCCATGAAAAACGCCTACTACACAATGAACGCTCCACACTGGATCGAAGGAAAGACAGACCAAGAAGTTTCAGAAGAGATCAACTCAGAGCTTCAGAGCATCATCGGACACCAAGAATGGGCCAAAGAGAAAGGCATCCACGACTGTGCAATGATGGCCGCTCACGGCTTGTCACTCAGACATAGCAATCGGGCACTCGACGGCTGGGAACTAGAACGAGAGACAGTAGAAGAAGATTCCAACGACCCCGACCTAGTACCTGACGACGATGGAGAAACCCCAGAATAGTTTACACTGGAAAGTCCCCACATAAACACTACCTACCCAACAATCCCACACTTCACAGCACGCTCAGAACGAACAGGAGATAACATGCCAAGGAATGCAAACACTGTCGGCCATCTGCACGGTGCCGCATACAGGCCAGGAGTCACAATTAAACTTCCTAATGCCGGTCTACCTACTTCCGGCGAATCCTCCTCGCTCTCAACCAGACTAGGAGATTCAGCGACCAAAAAGAAAAAGAAACTAGGAACAGGTAAAACCGTAAAGCTAACCAAGAAGAAACAAAACTCCCTCGCAGGCACAGCAGACTCATCCCGTGTAGCCCACACTGCTACCGTAAAGGCAGGAACGGAGTTCACCTGGGGCAGTGCCGAGAACGGAGGCAACGGAGGGACCGCAGCTATTAAAACCCCATCGACATACGGCAAGCAGGACAACACCGGCTCACGTGCAAAGACTAAGGGCAGTGGCGGTGTACCTATGAACCAGCAATCACCGGCATCTCAAAACAGTGCAGCCAAACCAGACCAGATAGTGTCCGACGAAGAAGTTGCCATAATCATGACGGACATTGAAGAGTCGATCAAGTACGCCATGTTTGATCGAGCCATGGAAGTCATAGCAACAGCACGGCAAGCGTTCATGTCACGTGTATCTATAGCTGACATGGAAATGCAGGACAAGCTTGAAGTCAGTCTAATGCAAGGAGGGTTGAACCCACGATTCGCTGGCATCCTCGCCGCCAACGGCATCGTCACTTTCTACGACGCACTCGTCCAGCCTCAATCATACTTCCTTGGACTTAAAAGCTTTGGGCCGCGTGGAGTCGAAGCACTTGTTTCCACTGTAAAGAAACACGGGCCATGGGAAGCCATGCAAGGCGTGTCTGGGAAATGCAACTAACCGAGAGCATTAAAGCGGAGGAATCAAATGACCAAGCCAAAGACTAAGGGCGAGCTAGCCCTGCTCGCAGCAAGTAAAAAGAAATCCCAGTTCGTGACACCCATCACCACAAAGCACTGCCTGTGGATCATGGCACCACATGCTAGGTGTGGATACAAGACAGGTGAGAACTCCTACTTCTGCAATGACCACCAGATCGAAGCAGACGCTGGCAAGTTACTCAGAGCGGAGATCGCTAAAGCGGAGAATACGTCATGAAAACCTACGAGTACTCAGCAGCAGTCACCTCATCATCTGCGAGGCACCCGATCTATGATGGCGACACTGTACGCTTAGACATAGACTGTGGGTTCGGTATATGGAAACGCAACACAGTCTGCCGACTGTACGGGATCGACACACCTGAGATGCGAGGAGCCGATAGAGAGTATGGAACGAAGTCCAGGGATGCACTCAGGGAGATACTCAGTACCGCAGAGAAAATCTGGATCAGGACCCACAAGGACAAGACAGGCAAGTACGGTCGCTACTTAGTAGAGATCTTCGTTCCGGTGACTGTCGAGCCTATGCTCTCTAAGATAAATTCAATAAAGGAGAAGGCAAGCGATATAGTACTAGACATAGAAGGAGTCAGATCGGTTAACGTAAACCTTCTGATGGTCATGCTAGGATTAGCAAACAACTACTAAGCACGCATAAGGCGACCTGACTATGATAACACTGGCAATAATGATAACCGATGGAGTCAACGAGAGAGACTTCATGTTAAGGGTTCGTGGTATCCGTAGGCCGCAACCGCTTCAGATAGGAACTTCAGTCGACGGCGGCGTGACTGGCTACACTGACAGCAGAAGAGTTATCTCCGCAACCTTCTGGCTAAAGAAATTCCTGTGGTTCAGGATTCCCCAAATGATCTACGTACTAGAGCCTATCACTGTGCCACTTGGAGCGATAGAGCTTACAGGCGTAATGCTTGAGGAGAACAGGTGGGAACAGAACGGACGAACTAGAAACGCGAAGGAGTAGTTTACAGTGGAAATAAACGGAATCAACGAACAGATAGTAAAGCAGTGCAGTCAGCTTTACTTCAGGCAGTCAATGCTCAACGACTTCCTGCTCTGTCCACAGATGGCAATGTACAGATGGGTCCTCGACATGGAAGAGTCGGAACCTTTCTACGCAGCCATCCTCGGTACGGCAGGACATGAAGTCGTGTACGAGATGCACGTTCGCAAGAAGCTAGACAGTACGTTCGGAGAACTGCTACAGGACTTCACTCGCTGTTACAACACAGAGATGGAGAAGCAGTCAACCAATCCTCCTATCCGTGCTGGCTGCGATTCCATAGAAGAGATGTTTGAAGAGAGCGCGTCTGAGTACATCCAGATGCTCCAAGGCTACCAAGAACACGAACGCAATCATGACTTCAGATCCACCATGCACGAACAGTCATTCGTACTGGAGATCCAAGACCCGATGTTCCCAGACAAGAAGCCTTACCTCTTCGTTGGTCAGATAGATCAAGGAGGAGTGTACGGTGATGGACTACGCAGCATTCGAGACATGAAGTTCAGGGCACAAGAGTTCAAGCCCTCTCGCGTTGAGTTCATGCTGAACATGCAGATGACAATCTACTCAGCAGCAGTCAAGTGGGGCAACCCAGTCTGTCCAGAGTGCAAGCCTTGCTACGTTGACGATCCATTCGGTATCAACAAAGAACTGGTATACAACGGGCCATGCGAAGACTGCCTAGCAATGGTAGGCACACCACGCTGGCCCCGAGAACTACCTGACGTAGTGGAGTTGGTTTGGATGAGAGACTTCATCCGTCGCCCCAAGGATCAGTACGCCAAGATGATCAAGGACAAGTCTTTACCCAAGGTCAAGTCAACCAAATCCAACAAGATGATCATAGCCGAGAGGATATCAGACAAGTGGCTAGAAGGAGGAAAGAAAGGAGACTACATGGGGAAGTGCTTCATACCAGCGAAGCGAACCCCCGAGCAAGTACAGATCTACATGTCAGACGTAATACGGATCTGCCGTCAGATCCATCGAGGAGACTTCTGGCGTAACCCCGGTAGTCACTGCGAGTTCTGGTGTAAGCACACAGATCAATGCACTGACGGACTGGAACTACAAGTAGAAGAAGCCCAGCTACACAACATCAAGTCGTATTCAAGCGAAGACCCGTTTGGAATGTAACAGGAGATTTACAGTGGAAACTTTAACTGGGCAGCAGGCGTAATAAACTACCAAATGTTTCCTTTGATGAACACAACAGAGAAAGAAGAGGACAGTAATGGGCCTACTAACGCTATTAAACAAGGAGATCGGGAAGAACAAGGACCTTCAGGAGGCGATATTAAGACTGGAGAAGCAAAATAGAATGCTCAGGGAGGAGCAGGACAGGTGCGTATGTCAGCACAAAGTGTACGAAACCGCCCACTATACACGAACGCATGACCACAGTTAACCCTATAACCCAAGGACCATGACCATGATTGTAGTAATAGTCAACCCAATAGTTCTCGTTCCAAACGATCAAGGCAGCGAATTCGGGTATGCATGCTGCGAGGCAGCCCTTAATGCAGTCGACTTCTCTACATACATAGAGGGCAGAAACGTAAGCAGGTACGACCTTAAAAAAAGGAATCCAGAGCATGCCGCAATAGATGAACTCACGTTCCCGTCGCTAACCGAACTGCCGGAGGGACACATCGTAGATCCAAAGCTAGAGGGAATGTTCGACGAAGGTGACTACACCAACACGTGCCACATCGGAATGAAGGATGGAAGATCGGTCCACATCCTTGGCAACTACGATACATGGTGCAAGAGCGTATTGGGCCAGCTACAGTCGATGTCAACCCGCTCTCAGATCGTCAAGGGCTAGAGTGGGTCCATAATCACGCGGAGAATTTCCAATGGAAAAGCAAAAACCTAGTATCATTCAAGATCAGTCGCGTGCTGACACAGCAGGAGTAGAGTCAGTCAAGGTGGTAGTTCCAGGGAAGGAGCAGGCCACCACCTTGACGCCCAAGACCAGGGTAAGGCCAGAGATGGTCAAACGCAAGCCCGGCATGTCAAATAAGAAGACGGCAGCGGGCGTCACAGCAAGAGAGCCAATCAGTGTCATCTACAAAGAAGAGGATATAGGCAAGGAGTTAATAAAGAAGATCATATCTTGGTACGCAGTGGGAGACGCACCGCTACACAAGATTTTAAGAATGGCTAACGAGCAGCGTAACGCTCAATGTCGCGGCGACCTGTACTACCTAGACGTGTACTCCATACTGTTTAATCAGTACAGAACAAAGGTAATAGTCCAGAGGACCAATAGACATCAGGGTGAAATGCTACTCACTGAGTTCGCTACGTTCTTCAAGAAGTTCAGAGAGGGACACAAGTTCAACGATTGCCTCAGGGCAATAGGAACAACATACTCACTCAATTTCTGCAAGAAGATCTACCAGCAGCTACTGAAGAGATGGAAGCAGGGTAAGTCGAGGAGCGATCAAGAGTCGGAAGAGTCGGAGAACGCAAGGCAGGAACTACTCGACCTGTCAGTCATTAGGCATGTTCAGGGAAAGGCGGCGATAGTAATCTTCATCCGAGACATACCCGAGGACCTAAAGGATTCCATCGCCAGAAACATCCCAGGCATATCTTTAGATACAGTCTCCGATAAGGTCGATGAATCAGGCCGTGTCGATAAAGAAAGCGAGGGTAAAGATGACTGACGTGAAGGAATGCGAGATGTCGAATTTCAGAGTATGGGCTATTCCCTCTTATGAGGAAGTTGATGCCCCTGAGATCGCAAACGGGATCAAGTGGACTCAGTCCAGGGGCCTGCCAGGACTACCGTGTAAGAGATCCGTAGTGTTCATCAACTACAGAAGGGACAGGGACTGGGCACTTGCCCTTGAAGTTTACACTGGAAACAAGACCGTCAAGGAAGCGGCAGTTCTAGAGCCTTTCTTTAATGAAGCTATCCATGTATTGGACTTCACTCCTTCTCGGCCTCTTCAGCCTGAAGATCTAATGAAGTCAGTTCAAGACGCAGCGATACTGTCAATCTCTGCTTACAACGAGTCCGTCATGGCAGTCTCATCGACCCTGACCGAAGCTGACATAGAGGCATTATGTACAGACACAGCATTACTATGGGTGACCAGCTTTATAACAGCACCAGAACTGGCAGAGAACTTTATTGGCTTCATAAGGGACGTTGACTTTTTCGTTGACGACATGTCCTCATATGGAGCGACGGTAAAGCTAGTAACCAGTGGAGAGATGGTCAACTCAGCCATTAAGATGACGGGTGCCTTAGATCCTAACATTCACACAGGACTCTTTGGTAACGCAGATCTCATGCCGTTCCACTCAGCTATATGGAAGAAATGCATAGCCGAGAGAAGAAATATAATGCTGGCGTTTCCCACGAACCCATCAAAGATTTCTCCTGATGTCCACCCCGTTACTGGGGAAGGCGTACTCCCGCCTGCTGGCTACATGGTATTCGACACGCGGAAGTCTACCAGTTTAGTTGCGAGTTTCGCGGTTGAACCTGACTGGAGAGGTGCCGGTCTAGGTACATGCATGATCAGAAACTTCTTCAAGCTGTTCACTGGCAGCTTGACGTTCATACTGGATATAGACAGCGACACTAACCTCAACCTAGCTGGCTTCCTAAAGTCGGTAGCAAAGAAATTAGATAGGAAAATGAACGTAAGGGTAGTAGAACCAAAATTATTAACTGCACTGCCGGGGGAAAAGACGAGTGACCACCACATGTGGATTGAGCTTAAGTGATAATAAGGTCCCCAGGCTTAACATTTCCAGTGTAAACTTTTTTCTCTAGCCCCTATTGACAAGAAGATTATTTTCTGGTATAATGATCATGTACAGTCGATAGAAAATCAGTCGCAACATAACTTGAGAAGTTTAAACGATCCCCACATTCTAACCCGTCGCCCCCAAGTCGCACAAAAAAGGAGACTCTATGTCACCGGACCCCACTGGCGAAATTATCACACAAGATGAAGTCGCACCAGACACAGAAATCAGCATTCGAGAGCCTACTCAAGACGAACTTGAGCTTCTGCAAGGTGCATTCGACGACAACGTCGATCAGCAGGCAGAGATTGCCATCAGTCGCGTTGCTATCCTACAGCCAGCATCGCCGGAAGTAGCACAAGGCAAGCCAGGGTACAAGGCAGGCCAGTTGGTTGACAGTATCAACCGTTCCATCCTGACACAGCGAGCCAAGCCGCTATGGTTGATCGACCAGGGCGTTAACCCTGACGAGTTAACGCTAGTGGACAACATGATGTTCGTTCCTATCGCAAAGCTTCCATTCGAGTATGTCAAGTGGAAGACACTTGAAGAACGAACGGAAGAAGAACCAATCCCTTTCCACTGGAAATCTCTCGACAAGACAGAAGAGAAAGTACGGGAAGGAATCTGGAAGAAGCACGGCGGGACATACGGAACGCTCCCAGATCAAGATGGACGACCGCCAGTCACCGTCAACACGAACTACTTGGTCCTTCCAATCGACCAAGAGACAATGACAGCAATGTCAAACTTCGTAGTACTGACTTTCAGTAGAACGTCGAGCAAAGCAGGTGAGAAGCTTGCCACATTCATGGCTGGTCACCGCTTTGAAAGCCTAGCACCTTACGGTCGAACATACTTCGTTTCGACAAATCAGAAAGTAAGGGTTGACGCGGGCCAGGAGCAGACGTATTATGTAATGGACATCAACAAGGGCGGCAAGACATCTATTGCATGCCCAGCGATGATTCCAATGGTTCATCAGATTGCACTTCAACTAGCTAGCAAGGAGACAGGAAAGGACGCACAGCTTGCGATGATCAACGCAACAGACCTAAGCGACGACACCAGTAACAAGTCAGGCGAATCGAACGAAGCCCCAACAGACAACGCTGATCCGTTCGCCGCACCAGAAGAGAACGACGACGACTTCTAAAGATTTCCACTGTAAACACTGTAAACACTAGACCTAACAATTTCTAACTTTCAAACCCAGGAGACATTAACATGTCACAAACAGTAGCAGGTGCAAACCAAGCAGTAACATCCGACGCAACTAACACGGGCGATGCACATGTGATCGTGCTTAACCTCGAAGACATTTATGTTGAGCCAAAGAACAACGCTCGCAAGACCTACAGCGACGAACACATCGAAGGACTCGCAGCGTCAATCGAATCGATGGGTGGCTTGCTCCAAGCTGTCGGAATCGTCGCAGTCAATCCAGGCCCGAAGAACGACGGTAAGTCATGGGAACTGGTATACGGATTCTGTCGCGTCATGGCCCTTCGCCTCCTCGGTGGTGACTGGGAGAACAACGTCAAGTGCGGTATCATGCTACCCAAAGACTCCGGTGAGTTGAAGGCAGCACAGATGATCGAGAACCTCCACCGTTCTAATCTCAATCCCATTGAGACGGCGGCTGGTATTGCTGAGATCATGAAGGCAGAAGGCTTGAACCAAAAGCAAGTCGGTGCATTGGTTGGCGTAAAGGAAGTTACTCTTTCCCGCCTCCTTAGCTTGCTACGATTGCCGCCCGAGTGCCAGAAGATGGTCGCAGACGAAGTCATCTCTCTCAGTCACGCACGAGAGATCGTTCGCTTCGCTCCGAAGGACGACATGGACAAGTATCGTGAGCTTTGCGAGACTGCAAAGGACATGACCTACGGCGAGTTCGAGTCTCACCTTCAGAATCTTTACGGTGGAAATGCATCGGCTGAAGAATCGGCTGAAGGCGATGTTACTGCCAAGAAAAGTACTGACGCCGCACCAAAGCGACCTCAGTTGCGAACGGCAAAGGATCTTCAGGAAAACTTCCTGACCTTCCTCAGCAACAAAGCGAAGAGTGCAGACGGTGAAGAGAAGAAGTACACCGCCAAGCAACTTCGTGAAGCCCAGGTTGACGTACTAAATTGCGTGATGCGTGTGCCTGAGACGAAGCTCGAAGCTGCAATCGCTCCGTTCCTCGCAGCCAAGGCTGAGAAGGATGCGGCAGATAAGGCCAAGAAGGACTCAGGAAAGAACAAAGAGAAGTTCTTTAGTGATTCCGTTAAGACAGTTAACGCCAACTTGAAAAGCCCTCTCGGCCCCGATGGCAACCGACCGTTCCCCGATTACACTTCTGCCGCTAAGCCTGTTGTTGACGCAATGGCGATTGCGTCAGAAGAGAATCTGAAGGATATCGGATTCGAGTTCGATGGCGAGACGTTTGAAGTCGATCTTCGCAAAGCGTGGGAAACCGACTACAAAGAGAAGCGTGCGACCGCTGAGAAGAAAGCCAAGGACAAGGCTAGCAAGCTAGCCAAAGAGAAAGCTGATAAAGAAGCTGCTGAATTGGGCGAAGCTGCAAGCGATGCCGATGCAGAAGCTGACGCTGTTTCTTAAAGTGGGGACTTGGAGATTCAGCTAGTGGCGGTGGGTGGCCTATTCACACCCGCCGCCACGCTTTTATTCTGCACCAAGCTTCTGCTACCCTTTACACTGTAAACATCCCCACCTTCTGCTTAGCTACTACAGTCAGGAATACGCCAGAAAGGACTCTGATACATGTCGCGCAAAGACTTGCGTGTGCTGACCCCATCAGGATCTACCCTAAGGACGCTAGCCTCAGATACCCCACGCCAAAAGGAAGTCAAAGAACCCATAAACGCAGTGAAGCCAGAGCTTACTGAGGCTCAACTATGGGCAGAGTACACGACAACAAAATCAGACGAAGCACGCGGAGAACTATTTCGCAGATTTCATAGCGTAGCCCTGAAGTTTGCGAGATCATACTACTCACGCAAGATGCCAGCCCATTCATCAGCCAACTGCGATGACTTGGAGCAGGCTGCGAGTGTAGGGTTACTAGAAGCAATTGGTTCGTACTCGCCCGACAAGGGAACTAACTTCCAGCAGTATGCGTACAAGAGGATCAGCGGGTCTATCATAGACTGCCTTCGAGCGCATCAGCATTATCCCCGGTCGATTTCAAAGAACCGCCGTGAGTTAAAGCCTCTCATTGCCCGTGTTGCCACAAGATTACAAAAGCCCCCGACTACAGACGAGATATGCGAACACGTTGGAGAATGGGTGAGGCCGATACTAGAAGACCCACTCTACAAGACAGGCGTATTCACTCAGGTCAAGTCAACGGACGAGAACGGAAATCTAATAGACGTAGTCACTACGATCCAGTGCAGTGGCACGACGCGAAAGGACCCACTCAGCAGGATAGAGCTAGAGCGAGCCATCCTCGGAGTAATCAAAGACAGATGCATACGTAAGACCATCTGGCTGTACTACTGGTGGAACATACCATTCAAGAGGATAGCTAGGTTCGAGAAGTGCAGCATGTCAACGATAGCCAATAGGCATGCTACAGGAATCGCAATACTAAAAGAGCATTTCACATACGCAGAGTTCAGAGACATCGTAAGCGACAAGTAATTTCCACTGTAAAGAAGGACGCATTATGGGAATCAACGATGCAAAAGGCGTGGACACTGGCAGCAAGTTCCTGCCCGGTACAGGCCACGGTGTCATGTATTCACACACCGTGACTTACATCGAGTCCTGCTTCTACTTATGTACGCCTTACAGCCATTGCAGGATGGACGTAATGGTGGCTCGCTACGAAGTAGCACATGAGATCCTGGCTTACCTCCACGACATTGGTGAGATGTGCTTCTCTCCTATCGTCCACTCTCACAAGATCTCAATGAACCATGGAGGTCAGAAAGCGTCGTACAATCACTGGCGTAAGTTCGACGAACACATGATGCTGTCTTGCGGTGAGCTACTGTTCGCCAGCGTCCCAGGCTACGAAGAGTCTTACGGCATGAGCGAGGAGCTTTCCTTCGCAGAGAAGCATGGACTCAAGGTACACAGAGTAGACCCAACAGTAGACTTCAAGATCAAGTATAGCAATGCTTTACTGGGGTACAAGTAATGAAGCTCATGATATGCGGCCACGGTCGCCACGGTAAGGACACCGTAGCACTATTCTTCAAAGAGAATCTCGGAATGACGTTCGAGTCATCCAGCATGTTTTGCTGCAAGCTGTTCATCTTCGACAGGATACACAAGACATTCGGGTATGAAAATTTGATAGATTGCTTCAATGACAGAAGCAACCACAGGGCCTTATGGTATGAACTGATATGCGAATACAACGAAGACGACAAGGCACGCCTGTCAAAGAAGATCTTCGCTGAGTATGACATGTATGTTGGAATCAGGAACGCAGAAGAACTTGCTGAAGCCAGGAAGCAGAAGGTGTTCGACCTATCAATATGGGTAGACGCTGACAGAAGGAAGCCCGTAGAACCGACTAGCTCCAATACAGTGACCGAAGACATGTGCGACATAACGATAAACAACAACGGAACAGAGGAAGATTTACAGTTGAAAGTGGCATTCCTAACTGACTTACTCGTATTCTAGGAGAGGGTGACATGGCTCAAGTAAGATCGTTTGAGAGCAAGCACTTCATCGAGAGATTGTTTTGCGACTGCGGAACCGAGATGCAGTACGAGTTCTGTGCAGCCACAGAGGTTGTAAATCCAGGCAAAGATGCAGTGCTTACCTACAAGCATGTATGCAGGGGATGCGGCCACATCGAGAACACTGAAGGTAGGTTCTACCCATTTGGTGTCAACACTGAAGTACAGGACTCATTATATAACGATGACGGTGAGTAGGTTCTCAATTTACACTGGAAAGAATCATGGCTAAGACAGACCCACAAGAGAGGACGTTCGATGTATCAGTGGATCAGGTGTACTTCCATGAACCAAAGACCAACTATGCAATAGTGTCCTGCTCAATCACCCATCATGCTAACCCAGATCACATAGGGAACAAGCTGGTATGCAAAGGAAACCTTCACCCAGTTCACGTTGGTGCCATCTACCACGTAAAGGGAATCCCAGTCTTCGACAAGAAGTTCAACAAGTGGGGAGTTAAGGTCAGCGATTGGAAGGAAACCACTTCACTCACAGAGAAAGGACTGATCAACTACTTGATACGTGAAGGACCAAACGTAGGAGACAAGAGGGCAGCAGAGATAGCAGAGACTATAGGATCGAACGCCATAGACAAGATAGCAGATGACTACAAGTGCCTTCTTTCAATCAAAGGGGTCACTGAGGACAGAGCCAAGGAGCTATCCGAATGGGCCAAGGGAGAGAAGAGGAACATGACAACCAAGACAATGCTGTACGGACTAGGCTTAGGTCCAGCATTAGTCGCAAAGATACTTGGATTCTTCGGCCAGGCAGCGCATGCTAGGCTGGACAAGGAATGCTTCAGGCTAACGTCAGTCGATGGCATAGGATTCAAGACAGCGGCAATGATAGCAGATGCACTGGGCATACCCTCGATCAGGCCAGATAGAGTTCAAGCTGGAGTATTCTATATGCTCCAAGAGATGATGAAGGAAGGTGGGCATACCAGGGTTCCACAGGATAAGCTAGTCACTGAGGCATGTAAGTTACTCGGAGTAACTAGACAGAAGGTGGTCGAGCAGATGAAAGTCATGCTGACCAACGGAATGGTTTGTACTAACAGAAGCGATCCGGCTAAGTTCTCTTCGACGCCGGAGATATTTGATAAGGAAGTTTCCAGTGGAAAAGTATGACGAACTAGCGGCAAGAACAGAGGCACCGATAACACCAGGGATGAAGAGGCGATTCTCCGGTACGATCATGACCCTTGAGGACGAGCTAGATACTCTATCCCAGGTAGGCAAGAGACTAGATGTAATCAAGAGACACATCTATTACAACGATCCAAAGTCTACAGAGCAGTTGAAGCACTGGCTGCATGACGAAGAAGAGAAGGACGACAAGTTCACTGACAACAAGTCAGTTAGATTACTACACGGAATCATAGGTATCATGACCGAGGCTGGAGAATTAGCGGAGGTATTCGCAGACGACAGCACGATGTACGGCAGGGAAGAGGACATCGACAAGGTGAACCTCATCGAAGAATGCGGAGACTTGATGTGGTACATCGGTCTGGTCCTATCAGCATGCGGTGTCGATATAGACTACTGCCAGAGAAAGAACATAGAGAAGCTCAGGGCTAGATTCCCCGAAAAATTCAATGAAGGCGATGCGTTGTCGCGTGACCTAGAGAACGAACGAAATGCATTAGAAGACGAAGAAGAAGGAGACATAGTATGAAACCTAGCCAAATGGAAAAAAGAATTCAGGAGTTGACTCAAGAGCGAGATGAGCTGAAGGCTGGCTATCTTAGTCCTGACGATTCTATCGTCGCTGAAGTAGCAATCCTCAAAAAGATCGTGTCAGATCTTGAGGAAACAAACTCTAAGCTTGAAGCTGACACACTGACCATGGCACAGAAGATTTCCGACCTTGAAGAGGAGCTTGGCGAAGAGATAGATGAAGATGAAGACGAAGACGAAGACGAAGGCGACATCTAGTCATCTATTCCTACCGTTCACGCCTGGGGTTTCCACTGTAAAGTGGGGACCCTGTTTTTCCCTCACGGTAATCCCCACGCCAAGAGAGGTTCATTCGCGATGCCAGAACTAGCAGAAGACTCGACAGCAAAGCATACCACATACTTCTATACTCCAGAGAACTTCGCAGGAGAGCACGAGCTTGCCTATTACGTGAAGAGAATAATCAAAGCCAAGGTAGATGCCATACCAGAGGTCACTGAAGGGCTTAAGGAAGATCAGCCGAAGGCAGTGCACTTGGCATGCACCCAGCCTCTAAGCATACTCAGAGGCAGGCCGGGAACAGGAAAGACCACCACGCTAAGGCAGATAGTGGAGTCATTCGACAACGCAGGACTGTCTGGAGCGATCTTCGCTCCTACCGGAAAGGCACGAAAACGTGCAGATGAGGTAGTGAACGACCCAGGCAAGAAGCCATTCAAGAACGCACCTGAATGCAAGACCATACATCGTGGCCTTGAGTATAGTCCGACCGATGGCGGATTCAAGTTCGGACCAAGGAAGAACCTAGATTACGACTACGTAATCCTCGACGAGTTCTCCATGGCTGGCCTTAGCATAGCTAAGTCCCTCTTCTCAGCAATCAACCCAAAGAAAACCAGGGTGATTCTATGTGGAGATCCAAATCAATTGCCGTCAGTCGACAGTGGCAACGTGATGCACGATCTGATAATGTCTCGTGCCATACCAGACACCAACCTGAACTATCTGTTTAGACAAGGTGCTGACAGCGGCATAGCGTACAACGCAGGACGCATACTGAATGGTGAGGACCTAGCCAAGACAGATCCCAAGACAGGTGAGCTATTCAATGACTTCTACTTCGTCGAGAAGAGAGATCCTGAACTAGCAAGAGACTACATCATCAACTGCGTAAGCGAGTCCATACCCGAGAATAGGAATCTGAAGCATGCAGACATACAGGTTCTTTCCCCTGGAAAGAAGTCCGAGGTGGGCACAGTCGCACTGAACGACGGACTCAGAGACAGGATCAATCCAGGCAAGGGCGGTGGATATAGAGGGCTGAGAGTAGGCGACAGAGTCATCAACCGTAAGAATAACTATGAACTAGAGATAGTTAACGGTGATGTAGGCACAGTTATTTCCACTGGAAACCACGGACTGACTATCAACTTTGGCCCAGGTGCTGGCCCAGAAGGAGATGGCCTAGTTGAATTAAACGCCGATAATGCAGAGAGCGTTTACTTGGCGTATGCTTTTACAGTGCATAGCTCGCAGGGATCTGAGTTCCCGGTGTGCGTCATACCTTTATTCAAGGCTCACTACAGACTACTGTTTCGCAACATGCTCTACACTGGAGCTACACGACCAAAGCAACTCACCCTTCTGGTTGGAGATCCTTTGGCACTGAAGCTCTGTATTGACACTAGCGTGGTAGACAAACGATCCACTGGATTGCAAGGACTGCTGAGATAATTTCCAGTGGAAAGGAATGACACATGGATAAGATGACGACCGACCAGTTGAAGGAAGAGATCGTAAGATCACTTGATATAGTAACATTCTATGAATCACATTGCGGCGATGGACAGGATTTCGGTGGAGGAAGACAGAACGGGTGGACCTCAAAAAGGGTCCTATGCCCACTGCATTCAGACCGGAACACGCCCAGCTTCTTTGTAAACGCTGAGACAGGAGGATTTAAATGTCATGCATGCGGTAAAGGCGGTAGCATATTTGATTTCTGGATCATAAAATCCGGCCTAGCACCAGATGATAAGACGAACTTTGCGAAAGCATTGGTTGCATTAGCAGATGATGCAGGTGTAGACATAAAGCACTGGAAAGATAAGCCCGCCCTAACCCCAAAGACTAAGTCAGCACAGCTTAAAAGGAAAGACGCTGACATCATCCCGAAGGTAAATAAGGCGGACGCGATGGATATCGCTAACGCCCCGATAGATACCATCGTAGTGGATACCTTCAATAAAGCTCTACGCCCAGAGCATTTCATGTACCTACTCAAGAACAGGGGCCTCAAGGCACCTACGATTGAGAAGGCTTGCATCGGATGGGACAAGACTTGGAAAGTAAAGAGCAACGATGGTCAGTGGACAGACGGACGCTACACCATACCAGTCAGGAACAAGAAGGGTGAAGTAAGGAACGTAAGGGGATACTCACCTCAGGCTGACGCATCATCCAAGATGATGAACCTAGTAACAGACAGGGGTTCACCGGCAGAGAGAAGGCACGGCACGCCGGTCAGGCTGTACAATCTAGACAGGCTGATAGCTGAGAACTGGGATCACGTAGTCATATGCGAGGGCGAGTTTGATTGCATACTGTTGAATCAGATGTTCGCAGATGCTGGACTCACTACCTATGGTGCTGTCACTGGCACCCATGGTGTCAAAAGTTTTGCACCTGAGTGGATGGAGTATCTCTTCGGTAAGTTCGTATACATCTGCTTCGACTGCGACGAAGAAGGCAAGCTGTCATCTCACAACGTAGCCAATAAGTACTTCCTCAAGGCACTGGAGGCATCCAAGTTTTCCACTGTAAAGATTATAGACCTGCCGCTGGAAGGAACGAAAGACTCGAAGGACCTCACCGACTTCTTCCTTAAGTCAGAGCTTAACACCAATGACTTCCTTAAGATAATGGAAGAAACGCCAGAGCTTATATGCGGAGGCATGGACGGGGACGAGGCCACAGTCGAGGCTGAAGAAGTAGACAACCTAGTCGTTGCCCTGAAAAACAGGAAGTACATCGACAAGAAGGTCACCGTGCCCATCACCATATCAGGTACAACATCAAAGATCTTCCATGCTATACGTAGCTACAAGATAAAGAAATGCCCACTGCTCGCAGGTGGTGAATGCTGTCACGCTGACGCTGGCACACAGACTATACCATATGGGCACGCCCTGTTCATTGAAGCATGCATGCAGAAAGAGAGTGCAAACCTCAGGTCCATAGCCGAGATAGCATGTGCCAAGGGAAAGAAGTGCACGGTTGAGCCTATAACCAAGGTAGTCATGGAGGAGTACTACGCTCACCAAGTAGTGGAGAGATGGAGGGCTGAAGAAGATCAGGACGGCAGGCTACAGAATTCACAGGAGCTAGTTCAAACCCCAGTGTATATCCTTCAGCCAGAGGACAACATCACGATCCAGCCGCAGAACTACATGGCTACAGGCTGGATACGAACGCACCCGCACACCGCTATAGCTACCCTGTTCGTGCAAGAGATGGTGCCAATGGAAGAGGACTGGCGACAGTTCGACATGGCACGGTCAGACAACAGGGAGGTAATGCAAGCACTGAAGGATGAGTTTACCGTACCTGAGATAATGCACGACCTAGTGCATGGGGTTACCAAGATCTATGATGCCGATCACATCCTGCTTACAGTCCTCCTCACTTACCTCTCACCATTGCACTACAACTTTAATGGAGGAAGAATCAGAGGCTGGGTCAACAGTGCCATCCTCGGTGACTCAGGCACAGGGAAGTCAGCGACTTATACTGCTCTATCCGACTGGATTGAACTCGGAGACTTGTTTTCGGCTTTATCTGGAACAAGGACTGGCCTGCTATACGCAATCAAACAGAAGGGCGGCGAGTGGATGATATCGATTGGTCGATACGTCCAAGCCTCATGTAAGATCATAGCAATCGATGAGACGCAAGAGAGTACAAAGGAAGAGATCAAGCGAATGGCGATAGCCATGGACACTGGCTTTCTAAGCATCGAGCAGGTAGCCAGTGGCGGGTATCACACACAGACAAGAACGATCTTCCTCATGAACCCCAAGGATGCAAACGGAGAAGCCGCCACGATATCCGACTTCGTCTTCGGGTGCGAAGCACTGAGGGAATGCTTCGACCCTATGTTTATTAGGCGTCTCGACCTAGCCGTGTTTTCCACTGGAAAGCATGACTATGATTTTTACAATCAGAAGTCAGAGATAGATGCAGAGATAAGGCTTACATCGAAAATGCTGAGAAGCTTAGTTCACTGGGCATGGACTAGAAAGATAGATCAGATACACTGGTCGCCAGAGGCTACGGACATGTGCCTTGAGAAGACGACGGAGCTATCAGACAAGTACGGGTATGTTGACGACATACCATTGGTCAATCCTCAGGACTTCAGGCTGAACCTAGCTAGGCTATCAACAGCCTATGCCGTACTGGACAGAAGCTTTACTGATGACCTAATGGCTCTGAACGTAGAGCCGGAACACGTGGCCGCGATGGCTATGTTCATAGATTCAATCTACAGTTCGCCCGCCTGCTTGCTTCACCAGAAGTCCAATCAGAACAGAAAGAGAAAGACACTGTCTGACTTCGATGAGATTAGGGAAGTATTCGAGGAGACTATCAAGCAGGCCAAGGACTCCTCCAATCAATTCTTCAGGGATGGCAATCACTTCTGTCAGATACTTCTGCTCATCGAACAGCTAGAGTCTGTCAAGAAGAGGGATCTTCAAGAGCAAATAGACATGAGATCTAGGTGGCTAGGGTCTAACATAGCCACTCTACAGGGATTCAATCTTATAACCAGCGGCAGGTGGGGATACAAGAAAACAAAGAAGTTCAACCTGTTCATGCAGAGATGGAGGCAGGACCAAGAGATAGCGGATATGCTAGAGGGAGTATTCTTAAACGTAGGAAAGGCTTCAAGGAGAGCTAACACTACAGAGTCATACACGTCTTCATTGCCATCAAAAAGCAGTGACGATCCATTCAGTGATTTCGATCACTCACAAGAGCAGGACGACCCGTTCAATTAGATCAGGAGTTTACAGTGGAAATCTCAGACCTACCATCAGCGAACAAGCCAAGGCTACAAGAGGCTGGCCCCAGGAAATATAAGCGAGGAGAAGCAGACCTCGATCTCACAGAGGCCCATGAGATATACGAGAAGGATGCGATTGAGTATGCGTTGAACTTTGGCTGGAGCATAGCCACATGTATGAACGACGCACTTGAGAAGAGGCACGAAGGAAAGAAGTACCTGACAGTAAGGGAGTGCGACATAGCCTGGAGATCTAACTACGATCTCGGCAATGATATGATCTTCGAGGCGATGGAGATGTTCGGCACAATGCTGACAGAGGGCATTGTTGGAGAAGACGGTAACCCGTGGGAGTTAAGAGAATACTACAACCGTGGCATAGCCTTCATGAAGAATGGAGGATGGGACAAGTCTTCACCAGAGAAAAGAAAGAAGGCGGAGGATGCAATCAGGGACACGACCGACTCCCTAAGTCAGCTTGGGCTTCCAGCAACAGTAAATGAGATCTCTCACGGATTCCATGCTGCACTTACTCGCCCTGAGTACATGACTGAGTATCAGTACAAGAGGGCGAGAAGCGAACGCAAGATTACATGGGGGTTCGGTGATGACTAAGATACTATCTATAGACCCAGGCATTAAGCACACCGGCGTTGCTTCATGGGAATTCAAGATACGAGGCATGGGCAGGGAAGGCATCAACTACGCAAAGAACATACGGCCAAGGACGAAGTCAGAAGGGATACACGACAGAGCAAGGGACATAGCCCAGTCAGTACTAAGCCTTACCATCAAAGATGACTTTGATCACATAGTGATTGAGCAGCCGCCTCAGACAATCTACGGAGTCAAGACCCTTAAGAAGGAGATGCTTGCAGCCAGGGCACAGTCAGTATTCAAGGTGTTCGCTGTAGCATACGCCATAGTGGGTGTACTCCTCAGCACTAAGACAGTGGACATGTGCCTTCCAATAGATTGGGAGAAGCACAGGGGCAAGAAGAAGGCAAAGCCATGGTCAGTCGAGACTGCCAACAAGCTTATAACTTCGTTTAATCCAACGTCGTCACTGATTGTTGATGGTGGAGTCAAGCAGAACATAGCCGATGCCATAAACATCGGCTTCTACTTCGCAGTTAGCAAGGGATACTACGATGGCTGAACAGAAAAACATCTGCTCATACAAGGCAGTATGCAAGAAATGCAACATGGTGTCCCTCGATAACAGGCCAGCAATATGCAAAGAACTAGAATGCGAGCATCTAACCGTATGCTTAAAATGCGGAAAGAACAAGCACATAAAAGACGAAGACAAAACCCTGTGCGGGTCATGCTCTGGAAGAGGGGCGGACATAGAGTTCTCAACAAACGCAGAAGGAGACACGGTCGCCACCCCGGTAACGCAGAGCGATATCCACGAACCTATTTCCAGTGGAAACAATCAAACGGAGGGTGGTAATTCGGAGCTTGAGCAAACTGGAGTTGTCATAGAGATCACTCCACCTGGCGTAGCCCCAGACTCATATTCTGAAGCCGAGAGGAAGTACTACCTTGAGCAGTACGAGCAGTACTCAGGCTACTACAGAGATCCGACCGCATACTTCCTGTGCCACCAGATCATAATCACAGAGATTGAACTAAACTGGCTTACCTGTTACATGATCCAGACTAGGGGAGAGTTGACTAAGGAGCTTGACTCCAAGAAGACCAGACTCATAAGTAACCTCGAATCCCTTCGCAAACAGCTACCAGAGAAGGAAGCATTCGAGTTAAGCGACGACGAGAAGTCGATGGCGATGATTCACGACTCGTACATGAAGGAGAAGGAAGCAAGAGAGGGCCTTGGCGTGAGGAGGATGTTCAGTGATGCAGCCATAGCACTAGCACCTGTCCTAGACTTTCCAATGGACCTACAGTACCTGCTTCAGTCACTTGGATATGATACCGTAACGGCATTAGATGTTGCACAGAAGCACTTAGACTCAGGGGCAGACCTGCCTGAGGACCCGCATCAAGTCGCCCTTTTCTTTGGGTATGAATTGAACAGCGAGTACGCATTACCACTAGATGGAAAGGCAAAAGAAGATGGCAACTAGTCACGCATGGAGGAATGACAACAGGCTAACTGCGATGATGGTTGACGATTTCATACATGATCCGATTCTGGCAGCGAAGGTAATACTGAACGTAAAGCTCCCTCCGCATCAGGAGCTTAGGCTCGCAGAGATGTGGACTACCCACTTCACTATGGACGACTCAGGATTTTCCACTGGAAAGTCCTTTACTCTTGGACTGCTATCTGCACTGAGATCCTGCCTGTTTCCTAATCGAATCTCAGGAATCATCTCAGGTACGTTCCGTCAGGGACAGTTGATCTTTCAGAACTATGACAGATGGTACTCGTCATCCAAGATATTCAGAAGCTGCGTAAAGACACAGCAGGGCAGGCCAAGGATCACGCACGGAACCTCGGCATGGGAGATCCACTTCAGGGGAGGTGCCACCATCAGGGCGTTGCCTCCCAACTTCGACAAGGATAGTGAGCGGTTGAGATCAGAGCGTTGGCACGATGGGTACTTCGACGAGTGGACAATCTTTAATATAGCATCACTCACCAAGACGCTATTCGGTCGAGTCACTGCGTTGAATGATTACCAAGATGACAAGATAATGCAGAACCACATACACTGCATGTCAACCCCAGGCTTCAGGCATGACAGGTCATACACGCTAGTCAAGAGTATCGACTCAAACATAGCCAGGGGCAATAAGGACTACGCGCGGTTTACATCCAACTACCGGCACGTGCCAGTAAACAAGAAGGAGTTCCAGGCGTTCGTTGATCGTCGAACAATCTTCACCATGCAGACCACGAACCCTGATGGCGTAGTGAAGTCAGAGATTGATGGCAGGTGGCAGAAGGACTCCATGTCTTTCTATTCGTCGAAGGACATCGATGCTAGACGGAGGCAGAACTCTCCCATGCTGCTGCAAAGACGCAGCGACAACGACATGTACGTTGCCGGGTACGATACAGCAAGGGGTGGATCTGATCACACTAAGTCTAGTGCAGATGACTTCTCTATATCTGTACTCAAGATATCCGACCTGTCAGAACCGCCGCAGCACTGCCTAACAATTCGGAAGAACAACATTCAATCTGAACACATGGCAGGAATAATCCAAGAGCTTCACAAGAAGTTTCAGTTTTCGTTCGTGTGCTACGATCCAGGCGGTGGTGGACTGTTCGTCAGGGATGAACTCAGGAAGACAGAGATACCGATACGAGGAAAGATAGAGTCAGTCATTCCAATGGTCGAGCTTGGAGATCCACATGGATTGATAGGTGACAATATACTGGTTCCGTTCAAGCGTGGAGATTTCTTCATTAATGCACTGTGGGGCAAGATGGCGTCTGATAGCGTCATAGTAAACAGAATGCATAGAGCTATGAGGGATGCTATTTCCACTGGAAACATCATACTCCCAGGAAGATGGAACGGATGGGAAGAGGCTGGTGGTACGTGGGACGTTGGTGCCAAGAGGGAGTATCTGAACAGAGCGAAAGGAATGGCAGAGGCTGATGTGATACGTGCCGAGATGGACATAACTGTTGAGCAGTTAATCCAAGTTGACATCGCTAGACACAAAGACAAGTCGCCGTCCATAGACACATACGGAATGTACAAGTTTAAATCCAAGAATAAAAAAGATTCTGCATACGGATTACTGTACTCGTTCGTTGCATACTCTATACTTAAAGCACTGAGCGGCAAGGACATGCCTGGAAGGCAAGGTGGATCTGATCTAGCAATTTCTATTGACCCAATATAAATAAGCTGCCGATAAATCCTCTACACGAAACATTAGTGGAGAGAGTTTCAATGGCAGACCTGCGTAAGATCATCATAGACGAGCCTGAAGAGACAGCCGAAGTCGGTGCCATCGAAATGATGGGCGTACCCATCAGGGAGTTCGCATTCAGCACTGTCGACACTGCGTTCACTAGCGGCAGCAGTACAGGAGGCAGCGGCACAAGAATCAGGAAGACGACTCTTGATCGCTTGATGAATGACGCCACCCCTGCGGCCAAGCACACGCAGATTCGACGATCAATGGAGTGGTCAGAGAGGGATGACCTAGTCCAGGGACTGGTCAGAGTCAAGACTGACTTCACTACATCAGGCTTCAACATCGCCTGCGCTCCAGAAGTTTCCAGTGGAAATGAGAACGAGGTAGAGTTCTCTGCGTTCGAGGTAAAGCTCGCAAAGATCAAAAGGAAGTGGGACTTCTACGCCCTCACCAAGAAGCTTCTAAGCGACTGGTTCACATGCGATAGCATGATTCTGTACTGGAAGATCGACCCTAAGTCAGAGGGATCTCAGTCATCATCTGCGTCGGTGCCGCCAAAGCCACGCTCAAGGGAGGCACTTGTCCCTGGCCTACAGGACATCACCGCCCTTAACCCAGGCGACATCGACTGGAATAATTCGTTTGGAAACGATGTACTAAGGGTTGCAATTCCCATAGAGATAAGAAACAAGATACAGTATGCCCTTCGCCTCTATACAAAGGCAGAGCGAGAAGAGGCCCTCATGGCTCTCGTCAACGACGAAGGCATACCGTTCGCATACATCAAGGCCGTGAAGACCGGCGACAGTATGGTTGCGTTGAACAGGGAAGACGGCCACAACTGGATAGTCAAGACCAACAACAGAAAGCATCACGGACTAGCCAAGCCATCCATGGCTAACATTTTCCTTCCGCTGGAAACTCGAAACAACTGTACGGACGGCGACTTCGCTACATCGTTCATGATGAAGCACTTCATGCTGCACGCCAAGATGGGTGAGTCCATAACCCAAGGCCCTCTTGCTGGACAGAAGAACAACTGGGCCAAGCAGGATGATATCGACGCACTTACAACCAAGCTCAAGGACACATCACAGGCCGCCAAGATAGTAACGAACCACACGGTGTCCTTCGACTTCATCTTCCCTCCCAACGACATGTTCTCTGGTGAGAAGTACAAGAAGCCAGAGGAGAGAATCTTCAACTGGGCAGGTGTTACCGTAGTGGTGTTCACTGGTGACGGTGGCAATTACGGCAGTGGATTCCTTGGAGTCAAGAGACTCATGGCTCACTTAGTAGACGCAAGGACTGAAGTAAAGTGGGTGCTATCTGAGTTCTTTGATCACGACAGCATAGTTGATCGAATAGAAACCCCAGAGAACTGCGTTGTCTCGGCAGGCTTCGATGAGAACGTCCTCAAGGAACCAGCACAGCTACTAAATGAGCTAAGGTTCCTCGCAGAGTATGCATGGACAGATCCACGAACAGCACACAAGGAGCTTGGAAGAGATCCTGATTCTACACTAAGGCAGAAGGCGATATCCAAAGCAGAGGAAGAGAAGACAAAGCTATGGTCATGGCCCGAGCCGCCCGATCCTTTCGGAGACAAAGGCGGTGAGCATCAGAACCCAGGTAGACCCGGCGTAGATGGAAACCCTGACGCCAACGAAGGTACTAGAACACAACCCCCAGCAGGAGCATCGTAGCATGCCTTTCACACTTGACGATTTCATACACAAGATCGGCGCTCCTGAGTCAGGCGACTCTCGGGAGAGAGTAGTAGGAGACAACGCCTCCGTCCAGACCATGGACGTTGGTGAGATCAGGGACATGTTTCCAGATGTCCAGTTCTCTGATTCGCCAAACATAATCTACTTCCCGATGAAGCTCTGCCATTCGCTACCTACAGTCAACAAGAAGCGACGGTGCTTCACCACCAAGACCCTGGCAAACTCCTTTGCTTCCGCTCAAGACAGCTTGATTGATATCGAGCATTCTCTTATTGACAATGGCATCTCCTCTCGCGATGAGATCTGTGGTCACATCAAAGCAGTGGCTTATGCCAAGGAAGGTTTACAGTGGAAAGAAGTTGCAGACGCAAGCTCGATCCCAGACAGCGCAGTCCCCTTGTACGCCCTCGGTGCCTTGTACATGCGGCACTCGAAGATCCCAGACATAGTTAAGAACCACTTGACAGGACGCGAGCAGTGGAAGGTTTCGATGGAGTGCGGGCACAAGTGGTCCGATGCGGCCCTCTACTACCGAGACGAGTTCATTCCATTTGCCGACGCAGATGGTGACATGCTTGAATGCGTTCACGGCAATGGAGTCAAAGACTACAAGGGTCACGAGATGGCAGTAGCCCTGGGTGGTGTCGACGGTAAGGTAAGCTTCTGGGGAGCAGGTATTACCACCTCCCCGGCAGATGATACCAGCGACGTACTGGCAATGGTTGCTGGCACCAGTCTCGAAGTCGCATCATCCAGCAGCGGAAAAATCTTTCTTCCACTAAAATATAAAATTTTTAGTGGTGAAGAAAATTGCGTGGAGGTTGCCAGCGTAGCTGTCGATACAATGATTAACGATTTAGCTAGCATTGCCATAATCGGCAAGACACAGCCTGGAGATGAAGACGGGCACGTTCATGAAATTCTTAGCGACGGAACGATTTTGCCGTCCAATGGTCACGTACATTATCTACAGAACATGAACTTAGTGAGGGGCAACAAGCCTAAGCTCACTGGACGAACCGACACTCACCACAGTTATTGGCGAGATCCTCAGGGCACAGAGCATTCTGAGGTTCATCTGCACATCGTTGACGTGCCGCTCAGGGGTAAGAACAACTCTGGCGACACAGTTGTACCAGAAGAAGCATCCTTACCCGGAGACATCGAAGTGAAATTCAAAGATCTATTCAAGAAAATGGAAGACGCAACTAAAAAGATTTCCAGTGGAAATCCGGTAGACGAGGCGACTCAAAAAGAGTTCGCAAGTCTAGTCACTGAGATGCGTCAGTCGTCCGTACAGGCAGACTTTGACGAGTCAGTCAAGAGTGAGATCGCCAGCCAGATTGAAGGCGGCGAACTCATGACTAAAGAGCAGCACGAAACTATGCTTAACGAGGCTCTTGAGTTGAAGCAAACTGAATTTGATGCAGTCAAAGCATCGGACGAAAAGCATGCATCGCGACTCAAGGAAATCTCAGACATCGGAGTCAACCTTGAATACAAGTTCGAGGAAGATGACGAAGAGACAATCGAAGAACAAGTTAAAGCCATGTCGCACGACGAAGCTGGCGACAAGATGTTCAAGAGAACGATCAATCTCCTGAAGCAACTGGCTAAGGCCGCAACCTCCGAAGAAGAAGTTGAAGAAGTTGAAGTCGTCGCTGATACTGCGAGCGTCAACAAGAAGGTTCAACTACTGGTAGGCGCTGGGTCAACTGAACAGGCCGCTGAAACGGCAAGCACGAAAGTAACGAAGAGTCTTCGTGGACGAAGTGCAATCTCTTACGCTAAGTAATTGCTGAAGAGACTCATGCCATACCTCACACCATCTACCAAGAAATAGGAGAGCATCATGCACTTCGGAGATTCACGATTCAAACATGTTTCCGGTAGCTACGACTACTGGGACAGTGCAAAGACAACCGAACTTGACCTTAGTGTAGCCGACGCTAATGTCGGAACTACTCAAAAGGGCAAGGGCGTTACGCTAAAGGACAACGACGAAACAGAACTTGCCTACGCTGAAGTCGGAGACTTTTTCCTCGGCTTCATGCATCACTCGATCAACCTCAGTGGAACCACTGATGAAACCGGGTTCAAAGAATTCACCATCGGCAAGCTTGATATCCCCAAAAAGCGTGGAAGCCCAGTGTCCATTGTCCTGCCAGCGCCTGGATCTATCTGGGAGTTCGAGGGAACTGGAATCACGTCTGTTGACAATCTAGTCACCGATTCTGGTACTGGACTGCTCGCAACTGGCTCCACACTTCGTTCGCCGCTGACTCAGAAGAATGGTTGCTGGCAAATTGCCGTAGCAACGGACGTGATTCACGCCCATCTCCTACAAGCCAACCTTACTCCAGAGAATGCTGCTGAAGTTCGCATTCGAGTGCAGATCTGCTCGCCACATCTGTTCGTAACTGAAACGTAAAAGTTTCCACTGGAAAACCAGAGATACAATTTTCAAAATAGATTATAATAAATTTCCATTGGAGCTATAAACATGGCAGGAAAAAGCCACCTCCGCAATCTGCGAAGAGACGCGGAAAAGAATTTTCAAGGAGGCGGTGAGAATATCACAGCCTCCCCTATCAACTCAGCAAGCCCTACCCAGATGGTAGCTGAAGCCAAGCGCGGTGAGCGAGAGTTCGCTAGCATCCCATGGATGCTTCCAGAGAATGCTCGCATGCTTGACCGTGAGTACGCAAGCTACCGAGATGAGCGATTCGACCTGACGAATCAGGACGACTTGCGAGAATACCGAGCGTTGATGGTTGCCGCTGCTACGAATGCAGAAGCTGCACGAGACTTCGCTGCTTATCGAAACTTCGAGATCTCCGCCGACGTAATGGCTACGCCATGGTCGATGGGAGCCTTCCAAATGGTGGATCTCTCGGCAGACGAACTGCCAATGATCACTCGACCGCAAAGCCGGAACTTGAATGAGTTCACGGTTCGCAATGTCGGTGTTGATGGCGGTAGTCGTCGAGCGCAATGGCGAACAACGAAAGCCGCGACAACTTTGGAGATGGATTATCTCCAGACGGATCGCGTCAATTACCCTCTCGTTGACCTCCAGCAGGGCGACGTATCTCAAGCAGAAGCAGTGCGACAAACACTTGCCTATGACCTTGAGATGCACTTGGACGCCTTGGCATTGACTAACATCGATGCCGCTGAAGTAGACAGTGGACTTCGTGACTCGCTGAACATCCACTCGTCCGTAGATACTGCAAACATCCCAGACTTAAACCATCTGGACTTGAACGCAGTCGACGTAGCTACTGAACTTTCCATTGGAAAACTCAAGACGATCCTTGAGCATGTTTCCAAGTTCGGTGCAGCCGGTGGTGCTGATGAGCCAATTAGCATCCAGACGATCATGATCTCGCCGCAGAACATTCGTGACCCATGGGATTTCATTGACCTCGTCAGTGACTTCAATGATGGCGACCGAGTGAAGCCGAAGGACACTGTCACTTCTACTACGCGTGACTCGATCTTCAGCAGTGGCATGATGACGAGCGCATGGGGACATAACTTCTCATGGACTCCGAATGCACAGCTTGCAAAGGGCAAGATGTACGTCCTGACTAGCCAGCCTCTCGGTTGGGCTTTCACCAAATCCGCGTTTGATAAAACGCTGGTATGGGACGAGAGCAACAGTCCTGACCATGCACAGCGCAACGAAGCAGAGATCCTTCACAAGAAGGCTATCTCGATTCACGTACCCGATGAATGGCGATACAGAGTCGTCATCGTCGATCTATAAAGCATCGTTCGTTGGGTCGTGGAAGGGGGAAGATCGCAGTCTGGGATTTTCAAAGTGAAAAATAGCTTCGGCGAAAAGTAACACGAATTTCTATTCAGTCTCTCCCCCTTCCATTTTTAACACCAGAAAGCACTCACATGAAACTGCCAGTAGCTATTCCAAAAGACTTACTCGCAGAGCTTCAGTCTCAGCGAGGCGAAGCAAACTCAGAGCGAATCGAAATGTTCGACAAGACCTGGGAATGCGGTACTCTAGTTTTTGAGAAAGTGATAGCCGGTCTTTCCAGTGGAAACTATGTCGGCCACATGGTCTTCAGGGTAGCCACTGGCGGTGAGTCGCTTAATCAGAATTTTGATTTACTTGAGATATTCACCACCAATACGGAGTAAGCCATGAGCTTTACGCATACAGTAACAAAGTCCGTTATTACTGCCAGTGGAGTCGTCTCTGACGTATCCGCACAGTACACCGGATCTGGAACGATTGAGATTGACGAGGTGGTTGCAGATGCTGCCACGGACTTCGAGGTCGTCGCAGCAATCGACGTATCCGCAGTTCAGTCTTTCATTGTGATTTCCGACAAGGCAGTTACATTGGAAACCAACAGCGGAAGCGTACCTGATGACACGCTGGTTCTCGTTGCCAACAAGGCATACCAATGGGACACCGGCAGCTACAACACGTTCTTGCTGGTATCCGCAGACATCACATCGATCTTCTTCACGAACGCCTCTGGTTCTGATGCAAACATCAAGATCCGATGCGTCCTTGATACAACGCCTTAATAACAAGGCAGGATTGAGCAATGGCAGCTACAACCTTTTCAAATCTGTATGGTTATATACGAGCGGTCTTAGGGGACTTAGATGCCCAGAAGATTATGTACTCTAATGATTTCCTACGGTCCATGTTAAGACTTGAGCTGATGACGCTCTGCGACGAGGCGATAGCTGAGGAAGTAGACTCAGATCCAGAAGCTTTCACTAAGGAGCTTACGGCGGTACAGCAGGCACTTGTTATATACAGTGTAGCAAGGTCCGTGGTATCGCCAAAGGATAACTTCTTCCACTACAAGACGCCAGTACTTACCATAACGCGAAAGGGCGGCGCTCTTAACTTGATCGCTCACCTTGACAATCAGATAACCAGACTTTGTGGCGGTGCATTCCCTATTGGAATGGAAACAGATCTTGAAGCTTACATAGCCCGCGAGAACAGATACTACGACGAGCTATGTTCAGCAATCGCAGAAAGCCCATGACCAAACACCCAGCATCAGAAGTACTTGATACGCAAGCCCGAGCCATAGATAGGGTCATCAAGGGCATGCAGATACAGGTCCTTCAAAATGCTGATCAAGTGGAAATTTTAATCAATGAAATACTTGCGAAGTTTCCAGTGGAAAAAGGTAAGGCCGGGGAGATGAAGGTTCTCATAGAGCATCTAATCAAAATCCCAGTAAGGCGAAACGTCGGACTACTGAAAAACATACGCAAGACCATTGATCATATTAACAAATAAGAAAGGTATTAAGTCATGGCAGAAATCAATTTAACCTATGGCGCAAAGACAAAGACAGGCAATGAAGCCTGGATTTACTACAGCCTCCAAGTAGGTATCATCAAGGAAGTTCGGACACTCACAGACGCTGGTGTCCAGGCATTCGATATGACGAACACAGGCTGCGGCAACCCGATCTGCCCAGACCCTTCGTTCGATGCGTCAGTAATCGAGATTCCAAACACGGGATCGATGGGTAACATTCCCCAGCAAGCACCAGTTGGATTCGCCTCGGAAGAGGTAGCAGACCCAACTACAATCGGTGACAGCGTATCGATTGCGTGCCTGCCAAACCCAGCGGAAGATGAATTGATCTGTTACGATCAAGGATTCTCGGCAAGCCCAGGATTATCGTACCGGCCAATCGCACGAAAGTTCCAGACCGTCGACCATTACGTTCGCCAGCGATCTGAGAACACACTGTCAATGAACGACCTGTTCGTCAGTAATCGTGATGGACTCCAGAGAATTCAGGGCCGTCCGGTCACGATCATTGTAAAGATCTCTCCTGATGGCACCGGCCAGTTCAGTGAGATCCAGTACTACTGTAATGTGATCCTGAATCCTCAGCCGATGAACAGCGGCGGCGATGGAAACGCGAGCATCGACGTATCTCTCGAAGGCACGTTCGACTTCTTCGCAGTCTTCTCCGCAGCCAAGCCTTAGTTTCCACTGTAAACTAATACTGTGCAAGCCTGCTGCAACCCGGCGATGACTACTTCAGGTAGTCATCGCCTTTTTCTTTGGAGAATCAAATGGTACGAATGTTAAACCCAGTTTGGGTAGGACTAGACGCTGAAGTAGGAGTCTTTCTTGAGGACGATGACGGCGTAGCGACCGGCCTGTCCAACCAGAGCTACTGGAACCACAGAGAGTACGGGTATGATCAGCCGCTATTTGAGTACTGCTACTGGCAGGACATAAAGGTGGATGCAGTACTGGAAGCAGAGCGAAGGCAGGTCCCAGGTCTTGCAAGCAAGAAGATAACAACCAGAAGCCACACATATGAAATAAAGGTCCAGTCATGGTACTTCAAACAGTCGGTAGAGTTTGACGTAAACGATTTTCAGAGCAGGGAAACCAGGCTAACAATAGTGCTTGCTAACTACAGCCCATACAAGGCCAAGGAGGAGCAGATTTTCCTGAGGGGTTGCATCATCAAGGGTGTCAATCTCAACGTAAAAGAAGGCAACCCCGTACAAGAAGCTCAGGCTTCATTTTGGGCTGAGTCATTTTGGGCTGAGTCATTCTAGTGGACGATATAGTATTAACGAGAACATGACCAAACCCTTAACGAACATGACCAGGAGAAAAAGATGACGAACCTGAGAGCACTAGGTAAATCCGACGAGCCAGGCGAGGACCCGCAGGACCCGCAGGACCCGCAGGACCCGCAGTTGGCTAACGAAGCTATCGAAGAGAAAGACCAGTTTACGTACCGCACTCTGAACGTAGGCGGGACAGAGAAGAGATTCAAGTTTCTAGTTGTTGACTCAGCCAAGAAATGGCATGAAGCAAATTCCTTAAGTTCCGTATTTGAACTCAAGCAGCCAGGGTCGGATCAGGGGATAAAGATTCCATTCAGCGGGATCTCAATGAAACAATGGGAGGAAGTCGAGGTAAAGTACCCGATCCCGGAGTGGACTAGCGAGGAAGAAAAGAAAACACAATCATTCATGGACCGAGAGAAGCTCGCGACCGACAACAAGATGATAGCCTTGTTTGAAATTTCCAGTGGAAAGGAGATACCCGGCTCGAACATGGAAGAGAAGCGATCCTTCGTCGAACTGAGAAGTCCAGGCGATTCAGATGCATTATTCCTTTACGTAACGGAAGTAATGTGCAACCTTACTAGCGGTCGAATCATGGACGACTGGAACCTATATTCTTCCCTTTCTGAAACTACTCTTGAAGTAACTGAATTGTCAGGATGGGACGACTGGAAGCCAGCATCAGAGACAAAGCATTTCTTCAGGTTCCAACGGCCATTTCAAGATTACATAGTTGAGATACCGATGACATCGATAAGCTCAGCAGACAAGGCCATGATTGAAAGCACATGCTCAACGCCAGAGCCACCAAACGGACCCAAGAAATTTCCTAATGGCAAGTTTGACATGAGCGGCATGGAGCCGAACTACAATGATCCTTCATGGCAACAAGCGGCACGGTCGGTAGCGCAGAAGAGAGCAGTCAAACTGTTTGAAGCATGCCTTCCTTTCGAGATACCAGGGGATACAGACAAAGACAAGTACAACTGGATTGCACTCAGGATGCCTGGTGATGTATCTAATACCAGAAGATTCATCGAAGAGGAAGTTGCGGGGTACAAATCCCGATACGATTTTTTTACTCTAAGCTCAGGCCAGACGAGCTAGAGGGATACATATACCACACTCCGAAGGACCCTGTCGAACAAGTAATGATAAGCCTTGACTTAGTTAAGGGCAGGGTTGCTAAACACTGGGGCTTGATGCCCTGGGAGTTTAGAGAGCTTGAGAGAGAAAAGGCCGCTGAGTTGCATGCTATCTATCAGGTAGAGCAAGAGATAGAAGCGTACTACAATAGTGAGCAATCAAAGCGTCTCGATAAATAGGGAGTTTCCACTGTAAATGTCTCACACGCAATTCCTGACATCACAAGAGATCACACTCTTGCAGGCAGATTACGATGAGCTACTTGATAGCCCAGAGGCTTCCAGTATCACGATAGAATACTACGCCTTTGAGCCACTAGAAGCTGACGACATTGACGATGTGTATGGCACTAACGACAGGGGTAGACGGCCTGTCATCAGTGTATCCATCTGCGGAATACACCAGATAGTAACTGACAGGAATCTTGCCTTGCTGTCCTTTGGCATCTTTGAGGTAGGTGATTCAATCTTCTACATCAGAAGAGACATCGATCTCCAAGAGGCCCAGGACGGATTTGTTGCAGTTCCAGAGAGCGTCATCTTCATAGACCCAGGTGGGGTACGGTGGGAGCCTGACCTACAGAACCTCGGTGCAGCGCAGGACCTACTGAAGGCACGCATCGGTGGAATTCAGATCTGCCAAGCAGTACCATGTCACCTTGAGAAGAGATAGCCATGGCAAAGGGACCAGCCAAGACAACGATAGGGGTCAAGATTGATAAGTCCAAGGGCAATCTGCTCAGGGGCGTTGAGTGGCTGGAGTATCTCACGACTCCCGAATACAAAGAAGATGTCAGGGAGACAATGAGAACCAAGGGTAGGCTCACTGAGATTGAGATGGGCGCAAGGAAGGTGATAGAAGAAGAGATCTACAACAAGTACAAAGGATATCAGGGCGAGGGCAACATAGCTGACTCAATGACGGCAGTTGAAGATGACAGGAAAACAGGAACTACCGTACTGTATTCAGACCCCTCTGTCGCTGAAGCAAAGTTAGGGCCTCAGTTTTCATATGCCGCATTCTTTGAGAAGCCAATTGAATTTAACTCATTCATTGGTGACGAGGATGAAGGTCTGTCAAAGAAAAGATACAGGCCATTCTTCGACCAGCTAACAGAGATGTTCATGAAGATGACAGAGAAGCATGCCATGCAGGCTCACAGGATAAACATTTCAAAGCGAATGCCTAAGACTACAAAGAGAGGCTAGTATGCCGAACGACTTCTTTAATATGCAAGAGTCACTTAACAGGTCAATACACGCTGTTCTTGCCTACTACTTCACGGGTGGTAATACAAGAGACATAAACTCAGTGGCAGTGGACTTCACAGACTGTGACATAGTTCACGACATCAGGCGATTGCAGAACGACACTAGCGACAAGCCAATGATAGCGATAGTTGGATCTAGAATCTCTTCTCACGAAAGAGTGAAGTGCAACGTCGGTGCGAAGGTGGGATTCGAGATAAGGGTTTCCACTGTAAAGTCCGTGTTCGTAAAGGTAAATCACACTGAGGATTTTACTGGAAGATCAGGCAAGAGATTGGCAGACAGGGTCTATGACCAGCTATCGCTAGTCTTCTCTACGCAGATAGCAAGGATAGCGCAGCATGACATATTCATCCCAATGCTGTCTCCAATACCAGCAGAAGTCCCGTCAGAGCAAGAAGCTATACTAAGAGGATCTCTGACATTCGATGCCAGATTCCTGCACACCATGGATGAAGTAACAGTATAATCTTTCCACTGGAAATATCATGGCTGAAGAACTTAGGTCAAATATACTTATAGCTGGAAGAACTACCGGAAACCTAGAAGGTTTCAGGAAGATACATACCAGCCTTGACAGCATCAAGACAAAGCTTGAGGTGCTGTCTGGCAAAGAGTACGAGATTAATCTCAGGATCAAGGGGATCGATGAGATCAAGAAGGAGCTTGCTGGACTAGGGGCGCTCGTAGACAACAAGACCGCCAAGCAGAGAGCAAGGACCACCGCAGCAAAAGCTTCGCAGCAGGAGGGCTTACGTAGACCGGCGGGTGTCATCGGTGCCTCAGCAAAGAAAGTCGATGTCGTATCAGGCAAGGAGGGTCCTGAACTCACACACACCAGTACTGACATAATCAACCTACGCAATGTTGAAAAGATCAGAACCATAACCGAGAAGGTAATTGACGGAAAGAAGCAGATAGTAAAAATAACTGCTGAAGAGAACAACCTCACAGATCGTGCAGTACAGCTAGAGAAGAAGAGAAGCATACAGGCAGAGGAGACAAGGAAGGCGAGATCCGCAACCACTGCGAGCTTACGCCGAATGGGTGACAACGCCAGGCAGATGGGGTTCACTGCTGGAACAAAGACAACCACTGTTGACGCTAACACAGGGCAGTCAGGTACATCACAGAAGTTCTGGAAGACCTCCAGGGATGCCGCCGGAAGGCTAAAGGCCGAGATCCTTGAGGTAAACACAGCCACAAATAAGTACAAGAAATCAGTAGCGGAAGGAACTGAAGCAGTAAGGTATCTAGACGGGGCACAAGCCAGGGTTCACAAGGCAGAGGTCAGTAGGATAAATAAGATCCTTGGATTAATGGACAGGAAGGAAGCCAAGGTAAGGGCGGCATCAGCCAAAGCCCTGTCGACCGCAGATCTCAAGGCAAGGGGTCGGAGTGCAATAGAGAGTGGATTCACGGCAGAGCCAGCCAAGACTACAACAGACACGTTGACTGGGAATGTAGGCGAGTCCCAGAGATTCTTCAAGTCACGAAGGGTTGGGCTTGCAGCCTGGGAAGTCGACATACAAAAGATAAACACGGCAACCAATAAGTTTACAACGGAAACTTTACACGGTGCAGCAGCAGCTAAGTTCATGGGTGACTCAATGGCTTCTGCGGCTGCCAAGGTAGCCCTGTGGACAATTGCGACCACTGCTGTATTCGGTATGTTCAGGCTGATCAGGCAAGCCGCCGACGACATGAAGGAACTTGAGTCCAACACTGTTTTCCTTGCTCGCGTAGGTAAGAACCTCGGCTCGACGTGGGACGAGCAGATAGCCGGTGCTAGGACGTTAACGCAGGACATTATAAAAATGTCGGCAGCGATTGGCGGAAACGCAACGGAAGCACAGAGGTCCGCTGCCGTCTTCCTTCGTGCAGGCCAGACAAGAAGCCAGACACTTGAGTCGGTAAAGGCTTCACTCTTGGCATCCAAGATTGCTGAGATCGAAGTAGAGGATGCAGCTAACCTGCTGTCTTCAGCATACTTGCAGTTCAATATGAGTGCCAGTGACTTGCTACCAACGCTCGACTCACTGAATACACTCTCAAATACGTACAGGGTAACTACTGACGACTTGCTTCAATCTATAAGTAGGGCTGGCTCGGTCATTTCATCGCACGGTGGAAGCCTGGAAGAACTAGCTGGCCTGACTGCGGTGGTTGCGCAGGAGACATCAAGGACTGGTGCACAGATCGGTAATGCATTCAAGACGATCCAATCAAGAATGGATCGATTCGATGTACGAAAGAACTTCTTTGATAAGCTCGGAGTTTCCGCTGTAAAGTTTGACGGTGAAGCAAAGGGTTTACTTGACACCCTGCTTGAGATGCAGTTCGCAATGGATAGATTGACACTATCTGAAAAGAAAGAAATAGAACAACAGGCTGGCGGTATCAGACAGAAGAACATTCTTATTGCCGCACTAAAGAATGCAGATGCAGCACTCATAGCTCACAACAGGGCCTTGACAAATGAAGCATCGTCCATGGTTGAATTCCATAGCACAACCAAGACATTGTCCTCGGCTCTCGATAGGCTGCAAGGTTCATTCACGAGCCTGGCCTCGTCATCGTCAGGAATGATATCAACATTGGCAGCCTCAATGACTGAGATACTCATAGTCATCACTGAAGTCTTGAATGCAGGAGAAGGGATTCCGATTCAGATGGTAACGGTGGCCGCTGGAATCATACTCGCAAAGAATGCACTGATCCTCTTTGCTAAATCTTCATGGGCTGCATCGCTTGGCCTTGCTGGACTTCATACCTTCACTGCTAGGCTCAGGGCTGAGTACGCAAGGCTTACGATGTCTACAGTCGCGCAAACGAGAGCGCAGATGTTTATGAATAGTACAGCAGCGGCAGGCAAGGTTGCGATGCTCGGTCTTGGCACAGCCATTGGGACAATCCTTTCACCGACCAATCTTGCTCTCATAGCTGGTGCACTATTGATATCCCAGCTAGGAAGCATAGCTAGAGCACAGACTGCATATAAAGAAGCACTGGAAGACGAGGGGATAGCACTGGAAAAATCCCTCAGTATCCACGAGAGAAGATTCAAGGCCCTCCAAAAGACTTCTGGTCAAATAGGCTTGATTCTGAATCAGCTTGAGACACTACAGGCTGCTGGGGAAGCCGATAAGTTTGCAGAGAAGCTTGAGACGCTCAGGAAATTAGCAGGTAGCGTCAATGTAAAAATAGAAGGAGAAGATCTTGAGGCAGTTGCACTTGAGGCACAGAACAAACTCCTTGAAGAACAGTTGACCCAGAAGAAAAAGATGGACAAGGCCAATCAGGTCTTACTTAAGCAGAAAAAAATCGAGCTTGACACAGCCAAGAAAGAACAGTGGGCAAGGCAGTTCTTCCACGACAGGAGAGCGCACTCGGTAGAGAAGCTCAAGAAAGATGACCAGATAATAGAAGACGGCGGACTCTTATATGAGATAGATAGGTTCCTTACTCCAACCAGAAACAACAGGAAGGAATTAATAAGAGATGCATTCGACCAGATAGGACTGGACCCAAAAAGCACAGATCCAATGCAGGATCAGATCAAGGAGATGTTCGAGAGGTATCTAGCTCAGACATCATCGAAGGTCGAGGAGCAAAAGAATGTAGTAGATGGCCTTGAGATTATAATAAATGGACTACAGGAGAAGGTAGACAGGATTAAGGGTCCAGAAGAGACAAGGGGAATGCAGAAGAGAAAGAACGAGCTTCACGATGAACGACTAGCGATGCGGCAGAAGTTCGATAAAAGAGAAGAAATGGAAGGGTTCTTCAAGAGGAACCTTACAAGAACCGAAACGCTCGATAGAATATCCAAGATCACTGATGAATCTGAGAAGCTAAAGAAGAACGTCGAAGACACGATGAAGCTAACTGGCGAAAGTGCTGAGATCTTCAAGGAAGACGAAGACAGGCTAGAGAAAATGAGGAAGGCTATATCAGAGATACGCAAGCCTCAGCAGGAAAGGATTTCCACTGTAAAGAATTTCACTGCTAACGCACTCAAAGATCTCACTGAAATGAAGTTGAAGCTAGGTGAGATACAGGTAGCAAGGGAGAATGCACTGAGCGGTGCCGGTGGATTCAATCTGCCGTTACGCCAGAATAATCAGAAGAGAGCCACGCTGGCGGCCTCAATCAAGAATGATGTCGAGATTTTCAAAGAGGCAATGGCGCAAAAGAACGATCCTAATGTCACCCTTGAGGAAAGAAGGGAAATAAGCGGAAGGATACAAGGTGTCCAAGTAGACATGACGAAAAACCTCGTAGACCTAAAGCAACTCGAACTCTCCAAGGTAGTAAGCATTGCGAAGGCTGAGGCTGACATAGCGATCTCAAGAAAGAACTCTGCCGATGAGGCACTGCGTGCGCTAGGCGCACTATCAGATGAAGATAAGCTTAGAGTCGCAGCACAATCTGCTTTCTTTACTGAGAACCCAAACGCAAAGATAACCGCACTAGATAGGTTCAATGCCTCCAGTGAATCAAACAGTATGCTAGACAGATTCTGGGGCACCAAGGGAGATCCATTATCTACCAATAATAAAGACCCGACCGTACAGGACCTGCTTGCCAAGGGATTCGGACAGGATCGTCAAACCGAGAGGGCGGCAGTTGCCCTTGAGCAGATGACCGGAGGCGAGTCACAGGCATCCATTACCAACACAGCACTTGAGTTAACCAGAAGGATAGCTGAAATGGCTGGCCTTGCAGTCGGAGATCAGGCATCAACAGGACTAGCCAGTTCATTCAATCCAGGCAAGGTAACCCAGAACAGCACCGGACAGATCAACCTTGCAGTTCCAATACAGCTAAACGAAGGTGCGTTCGACATGTCACCAGTAGTTGAAGCGTTCGTACATGTTGCCGATATAGTAGTCAGGGATGAAATCCAGAGATCAGAGGCAGCTATAATGGCAGTGATAAACGCCAACAAGCTGAATGCAGACAGAGTCCCTGTTGCTCCAAGAGATTGACCGCAAGGTAAATAATTTACACTGGAAAGAAACATGCCAGAAAATCCAGTAATACTTATACTTCAGTCAACGGCTGAAGATTACTTCTTCGCTGATGTAGACATGCCTATAATGTCTCGTCGGATTGACAACGCACGCGCGTTGGATCAGGGGCACAGTAGAGTCAAGTACACCGTCACCTTCAGTGGGTTTTTCACAGGAAACACTCATGACGAGATCATAGAGAAGTACATGGCACTTGAGAAGTCACTCAAGGTTAACGACCTACAGGTGTACTACTACGACGGCCAACGCGAACTTATGAACTACGTAACATGTTACCTTGACTCACTCAACGAGCCAGGCGACTGGAAGCAGTACGACGGCACGTACGCTATCACACTGCACTACTTTGGTGACGTAACAGACAGCACGAGCCTCGGAATCCAGGCCCTGTACACATCGTCAGTTGGTACGTATTCATTTCTTCCTCCGCCAAACTGGTCGTCAACAAAGAAGCCAGTACGAAAGAACCCGTACCGCTCCCGAGTATCAGGGTACGGAAACCGGATATCGGATGACGTAGTAGTGACTCTAAGTGGATTCGTAGCAAGAGATAGCCACAGCGAACTCAAGGCTGAGGCAGAGCTAATGGATTCCATCTTTGCTGAAGATGGTCAGTTGGATTACGGAGAGTGGTCTGACACTGTCAGGATTGTAAGCAGAAATATACCAACTGTGTTCCCGGTAAATTATTTCAACTACTCAATCCAAATTGCATATAAGACAGAGGACATCCACTCTATCTCAAGCAAGCGAATCTACGGCATGGTTCACAAGAATCCGAAAATCAAAGAGAGGTTTTACTGCGATGACATAGATGTCAAGGAGTACGGATCGTCAGGGCAAGAGGTCCAGTATGACGCATCAGTTTCCTCGAAGACAATAGAGCTTGCTCGCGAACTACTAGCTCAAGAGGTAATGCTACTCGTACATCCAGACGGAGTTCTACTGAAGGGCGGGACTGAGACTCAGGACGATGACGCCCTCAAGGTTTCCGTGTCCTTCAAGAGATACTACAAGACACCACCACTCGCAAACATCTACACGGAGATATAACCTAAATGGCCGACCCATACTTCCAGATGTTCGATAGTGGAGACACTGAGATTTCCAGTGGAAACCCTGTATCTTTCGGACTGGCACAAAAGGGAACAATCAGTTCTACCGTAACGGTAGCCATGTGGAATGACAGGAACGGCACGTTGTCATCAGACTCAGCGGCAGCACCAATAGTGTCTGCCGTGAATTCAACCGACGACTTGTCCATTATCTTCAGTGGCACCACTCGCAATGGATTCGTGTCAATGCTTGAAGCTAGAAGCTGTACGGCAACAAATGCAGTAGCGGACGCAGGCTGTGCGTGGGTTCCGATTAGTCCCACTGAGTTCCTAACGCTTGGCGTAATGCCCTCCAACTCAAGCAGGGGCATAGAGCTAAGGCTTAACATTCCATCAGACGCTGACTCACTAGCATTGACATCGTTCACACTAATGGTTCAAGCATAATGCCAACCCTGACGCTAACAGCACTTGAAACCACCGTCGAGATCGGCGGCATATCTCCACCGTTCTATGATAATGCAGACGCAGGAATCATAGACTACGGTGCTGGGATCGAAGCTACGTTCGATGCCGAGGCAGGTATTCTCGCATCCACTGAGTTCGATGCTGAAGTCGGAATAGAAGAGATTACTTTTGCTCCACCTACCTCAGTGCTTGCAGTGCACATAGCTCACGGTCAGGTGATGGTCGTATGGGACGAGCCTGCTGAACCTACCCTAGTAAGGAGATACGAAGTCTTCGCAAAGATCAGCACCAGAACTAACTACTCCATGATCAATCACAGAGTTAGGGGCAATCAATGCATACTCAGGCTACCGATGGGTGCGTCGTACAACATCAGAGTGAGGGCTGTATACAGGACGGGAGACAAGAGTGTGTTTGCGACATCGAAGCTAGGAGAGATTACTATGCCGGAAGACGTAGTGATGAACGTAACTGCAATATCAGGCTCGACGATTCCAGCAGGTGCAGTATTCTCGGTGAGCAATAGAAACCTGGGTGTCTCGATGGCATTTCAGGCAGTCAACGCAATTGATATATCTTAGGTTTACACTGGAAATAAAATGGCTAACTTATTCATAGACTACTACGGAAAAGACTTGGTCGTAGGTTGCTGCACTAACCTCATCTATGCAGTCGTCTACAATCAAAGTAGTTCCTCACTTAAGGAGGTGACACCATCTGCTTGGTCGCTCCAGGCTTACCTTGACTCTGCGCATGACGACCACGCATTGCTACTGACAGAACATTCCGAGAGAAGCAAGTACTACTTGCTGAATCTAGATGAGGCACAGTTTACGCTGGCAGATACCCCTGACGGTGAAGAGTACACCATAGAGATATGGAAGTCAGACACGGTCGCACCATACGTCAGGGCAGACGACACCCTGCTTGAGACACAGAAGTTCACTTGGCACGGACAGGAGAGAGGACTAAGAATCCTTCCGCTACAGCAAACAGCTATTTCAGGCATACAGTCACACATAGCAATGAGCTATGACTCCGACACTCAGACGATCTACTATCTCGCTTGGTTAGAAAAAGCAGGGATAATGATAACCGATACAACGAACTGCAACGTAAAGTGGAGAGACAGGACGGGATCTCTAGTAACAAACATTAATCAGAGCACGCACCTCACCGATGAGCCTGGGGTGTTCTCTTTCGTCCAGTCCCCGATCACTCCGAACGCAGATGAAACAACGGTAGTAATCTGTAGCATAACAGATGCCGATAGTAATGTGTATAGCACGACTCACTCAGTTGTAACGTGGGATTAGTTTCCACTGTAAAGGGAGAAGCCAAATGGCTAACGGCCAGTACAATAATTTCAATCACCGGGTATACAATGGCGACCTTGACTTTCAAGGTGCCGTGGTTTTACATGCCGTACTCCTTAGGTCTACCGGGGCGTACACATTCGACCCAGATCACGACACGATGAGTCAGATCTTGGCTACTGGTGTGGAGATCACAGTAGCATCGTATGCCCGCGTTGCACTGTCAACCAAGGCAGTCACACTCGACGACTCGAACGACAGGACGAAGGTGTCTTGTGACAACATCTCGTTCGGCAGCCTTGAGTCTGGACAGACGGTAGATCAGGTAGTCATCATGGAGTTCGTCACCGACGACACCGATCACATCCCGTTGTTATACTTCGATGGCACCATTGACGTAACGGCATGCTCCCCAGTGGCAGCACCGCTCTCCGGCAGTGTATCTGGAGCTACTGCTGCAAACCCAGTAGTCATCACAGCCACCGCCCACGGCATGGCAGACGGCGACCGAGTTCGACTCACTGGACTCGGTGGTATGACTGAGGTTAATGATCGAATCTTTACAGTGGCAAATCAAGCCACTAATACTTTCGAGCTTTCCGGTGAGGACGGGACTTCGCACACTGCCTATACGTCAAGTGGTACATGGAGGCAAGCCAAGACCGTGTACATCGAGAAGCTTCTCGAAACAGTTCCTGCTGACACGGCGCTTGACTTCGGTGGTGGTGCAACGTGCAACCTCGGTGCAGAGGTAGCAGCGGGTGCGTACTCCCTTGAAGTGTACGATCTTGGTGCAGCCATCGATTCCCGAGACGTATCATCTGATGTCGTAACGGCCCTTGCATTTCCAGCCGCACTGGGTGGCGGTGCATTCAACTTAAACATTCCCACTGATGGATTGCTTAACATACAAAGTAAGTAACTGACAGACTAACCGGAGAGCACTCATGCCAAGTAACGAAAAAGCACAACTAACACTACATATCGCGCAGCTCGAAGGTCGCTTGATAAACATCAAAGACAAGACGCCGGAATCTTTCGCTAGCAACAGGACCATCGCTAAGGCACGGTGTGCAGCAAGGCTTTCCGACATTGCCCGTCAAGAATCCCTAGTGTCAACTGAACTCGCAGCAGCAGAGGCTAACCTTGCCACTGCCACGGAAAAGATGGTAGCACTCGACGCGGCAGAAGCCGCTGAGTAACCCACGATTTACAGTGGAAATAAAATGCTTGGTGAACGCCCACCTGAATGGTTCATGGGAGACGGATGAACGCTGGCACCTGACTGGTTGATTTGGGACCTGTCAGAATCATGCAGGTGGCATGACTGGGCGCACCTCAATGCGAGAGACGATGAAGACAGGCCATTATCCACGTAACGGGTGGCTTCACAGCAGGTAGGGTCATTGCAGAAATCTACTACTTCGCCGTTCGAGTGTTCGGCGGGTTATTTTACAGAAGGCATGTCAAATGGGAATCATGGCAAACATAATCGACACGTACGAAGAGGTGTTTTGATGTTTTGGTACGTCGGGCCACTCGCCTACACCGAGGAGCCAATTGCATCCGAAGAGATCGCGACGATGCGAGCCAAGACGGTGCGCGGAAGTAATCCGCCCCGTAAGCAACTCGGGCCGAACGAACTGCCCCCGCCTCAATACGCATGGACAATGCCAGCACGACTTAGCACGCGAGGAGGTCGAATGCTCGACCTTCGCCCGTTCGGATCTATGGCTAACACCAACGACAGCGGCGGCGAGAATCATTTCGCTATCGTGGCTACCGACAGCCGACCGGGTACGACGCCCGACGGCTGGACTTATTTAGGCGGCGGAAATCCCGGCGATGTCACGCTCGACACGCAACAGCGCCAGCGAATCGGAACCGGCGCGGGTATCACTATCGAGTCGAACAGTCTATCCGGCGCGATCCATGAGGCGTTCGTTTACAAAGCCGACCCAGAGGGGCTTACCGGCCCCAAGCCGGTGATGCCCTCTCGACACAGCCGCGTGACCTTTCGCGGATTAGGCCGACATCGGAGTCTGTTTGTTCCGATTGAATGGAACCGGCCCGAGTTCAAGCCATACCTCGACCACATACGCAAGGAATACAAGCACCGACTCGACGGATCTCAAGACGATGTCAAGCACCGGATGTGGATCGCTCAATTCCTCGACAACCACGGCATCAACCGAGCCGAGTTCCGAAACTTCCAAGATCCGACCACGCCGCCCGAGTCGCCGTTGGACCCACAGACGCCAATTACGGAATCATTCCCCGGCACATCCGGCACTCTCGGCGGCGACCTCACTTGGTACGAATACGACAGCAACTTTCAGAACGTCGGCGGGGTCGGGTTCAAGTCGAGCAGCGCCCACGGGACGGCTCGCGTCGAGCAGGATATGAGCGGCGGCGACGTGTGGGTACAGAACGCCATCAATGGCGGGCAAAATGGGTGGTTTGGCTGCGCTGTTCGGTTCGCGTCGGACGCGGAGACGTGCTATTGGTCATACACCCGAGGCGGAAGTGCGGGCAATAAGCACGCTCGGATAACCAAGCGAGTCGCCGGAACGGATTCGACGCTAACGGATGTCATCGGTTCCGCGTTTCCTAATAGCGATTACAATGAACGCCTTGAGATAATCGGCAGCAATCTAGAATTGCTCGCCAACGACGAAACAACTAGCCACCTCACCGTGACCGATTCGTCTCTCAGTTCAGCCAACGTCCGCGTTGGAGTCAGCGGGCGAGACAGCGGTGGGGACGCATTTGCGTACGACTTCCAGGCCGATGTGTTTGCGGCTGCTGGCAACGTCGTCGGAATGGTTACAGCAGCCTACATGAGCTGAGTAACCAACGATTTACAGTGGAAATAAAATGCTTGAGGGAGATAAATAATGCACTACGTCGTCAAAAAAGGCACCACCAATTTCAGCGTCGAGTTGTATATCATCGACAACACCGACGGAACGCCCGAATTGGGAGTCGTCTTCGATACGAGCGGCATTGATCTCAATTATCGCCGAGAGGGTTCGGCCCTCGTGACGGTCACAGAAGCGACGCTCGCCGCGCTGACAACAGCGCATTCCGACGGCGGATTCAAAGAGATCGGCAACGGGCGCTATCGGTTCGATCTTCCCGACGCCGCATTCGCCACCGGAAAACAAAACGTCACAATCGGCGGCACGATAACGGGCATGATCGTCATGCCCGTGTTGTGTCAATTGGTGGACTACGACCCCGAGGACAGCGTACGGCTCGGACTTACGGCGCTACCCAACGCGGCGGCAGAAGCATCTGGTGGACTCTACACGCAAGGCAGTGGTTCGGGTCAAATAGCCCAAGATTCAAGCGGTAGAATCAATACTAATTTAGTTGCAATCAGTAGCTCGACATCCTACGTTAGCACGCTAAACACCGCGTTAGCCGACTATTATAGTTACGGCTATTTTAACGCAAACGTCTACGCAATCAATACCTCAGCGTCATACGTTTCGACAATGGATTCGTTCTTCTCTGACTACATGAGTAACGGATATGTGACGGCGAACGTCGCGTATATCTCTGGCTCGGCGTCATACGTGAGCTACCTAGATACGATATGTAGCGACTACTCAAGCGGCTATTTAAATGCGAACGTCGCGTATATCAATGGCTCGGCGTCATACGTGAGCTACCTAGATACGATATGTAGCGACTACTCAAGCGGCTATTTAAATGCGAACGTCGCCGCGATCAGCAGTAACACGGGTAACGTAAGCAGCTTCGATACCGCTTGTGGCGACTATTCAACTTATGGATTCAATGCGAACACCAACTACATTGAAAGCTCCGACGCGACCGACCAGATCGGTGATGCAGTCTGGGACGAAGAAGTTACGACAGGCCACACCACAGCAGACAGTGCGGGCAAGAAGCTAAACGACGCGAGCGCAGCGGGCGACCCCTGGAGTACGACGCTAGGCGGATACGGAGCGGGAACGGCGGGGTATATCCTATACACAAACCTTGATGCACCAGTTTCCACTGTTGATACCGTGGTTGATGGTATTGCTACAACCCTGGGAACTGCCGGTGCTGGTCTTATGGACCTGGGTGGCATGTCTACAGCCATGAAGGCCGAAGTAAACACAGAGGCCGACGTTGCATTGTCAGACATCGGATTAAACTATCTTGTTGCTGCTGACGCAATCGTGGGCGCTTACGATCCTGTCGATGGGTCAGTCTTCACTCAGATCGTATCGAAGTCAGTGAGTCCATCCTGGGGCGACTTCTCTCCGTTGTACCAGTCATTAGAGGCGGTTGGTGACGTTACGAGTGCATTAGGTGTGACGGCGGCAGGCAGGCTAAAGGAGTCTGCGAGTCAGATCATCCTCGGTGTCGTCGACACGGTGGTGAACACGCACACGCCTACGACTACCGTGCTTCAGGCAGACGATATCACTGAGGCAACTGCTGATCACTTCGTAGACAGGGTTATCATATTCACAACTGGTGTTCTGGCAGGGCAGCAGGCAGTCATAACCGGATACTCACTAGTCGGCGGTATCGGTCAGTTCACCGTAGCTGTAATGACTGACGCACCTGCTAACGATGATGAATTCATAATAGTATAGCCTGCGCAGGCGAAAGGTGTCCGCATTTCTTTCCACTGGAAATTAGAGTATGGCTACACGACTTGGATTAACCGGAACACCCGCTGCCGCCGCCAGCGGTCCCCCTCCAGCCTCGCCGATAAACCTCACGCTCACTACTATCGAGCAAGTGAGCGAGAGTGGCTTCGATGCCGTCATAACAGTACGCAACATACCGTTCAGCTTTCCAGATTCAGAAGTCGAGGTCGGTGTCACTCCCGTAATCGGATGGGAGCTAGAGCTAACAACACTAGAGTCACTGCCTGAGGTGGGCGTTGACGGTCGAGCCGACATTACAATCGGTACGGTTCAGCTACAGTCTCAGAGTCCAAGTATAGACACAGAGGTACGTAATGTACCTACCATCGAAGTAGAGGTAGAGCAAAGACTTGAACTGGTATACGACCAGAACCATACTCTAACCACTACGGAACTGGAACCTGACATCTCAGTGCAGGCTGAGACTGCCAAGGTTATAGACATAGTACTGACTAGCATCGAGACTGACACATGGGGCAGGATAAACGCAGTCAATACTATAGCCGATACGACCAAGTTCATTCACACTGGCAGGTCGCAGTCGTCGAACGTCCTAATGGGTGTTAACGCAGGGCCGTTCAAGCTGAACCACGCCATGACTACTTACAAGCGAGGGTCTAAAGTAAACGTCCTTCACCTCTCAGTAGTCAAGCCAGTGGTAGTCACAGTGCAGGCTGACTTCAAGATGATCATACCTATCATGTACGTAGAGTCCGGTGAGTTCAGCTACAAGGACAGGGCACAGTACCTGAAGATCGAGAACGATGCATTGGTCGATGGAGTCATGGCACAGGATGGCGATACTGAAGACATACCAGTATTACTCAAAGATAACGACGGACGTTTGATCACAGGCATACAAGCCAGAAGAGTCTCGGTCTAGTTTACACTGGAAATAAAATGACATCAGACGAATCCATAGTAATCAACGGCGTGGAGCAGGAAGGCGGCAGCCGCAGTGTTGCCTACACCTACGGCGGGGAGATATGTCCAGACTCAGCGAACTTTGGGTACGTACATGGACCCTCTCCATCAGTAGCTACTCTATCCCACACTGAAGCCATAGACGCACCAATGGGTTCAGACCTTTCTCTTCAGGTTGGGGTTGCACAATGGAGAGGGTTCGTCATTCAAAGCACAAAGACGCTAGATACGGAGACTGGCGAGACTTACAGCATACGAGCGCACGACTGGAGAGACAGGCTGCACGACGTGTGGTTCTTTGCTGCATTCAACATGCATGAAGACGACGGCAGGGTGTGGCACATGCCGGAACACCTGTGGGAAAATCAGACCAAGGTATACATCTCTAAAGAACTCAGTCAGGTAGACATAGACGATCTACAGTTCTTCGAGGAAGACATAGAGGACCCGGCATACAACGACCTGCTTGAGAACCTTCTTGGAGAGAGCTACATAAGTGCAGCAAGCATCATAGAGATACTCGGCCTAAAGCACGAGTTCATATGGGCAGCAGAGGAGAGAGTATTTGAAATACTAGACGAAGCTGTGCCCATGAACATGGACTGGATATCTGGCGTAAAGGTAGTAGACGCCCTACAGCAGGTGCTTGAGTCGTGCGGCCTTCAGTTCACCATATACGGTGAAGATGTAATCATGATCACACTAAGGGGATGGACTAGCGAGGAGCTTGTCAACCAGTACATGGCAGGTCTTGACGATCCATGCATATGGGGTGCGAATCAGATTTCCACTGGAAAGGAATTGAACATGAAGGGCAGGAGAGTCTTGCTCGTCGGAGGAAAGAACACGCAGCAGTGGACGTACCCATGCAGGCAGAACTGGAATGCCAACTGGGACTGGCAGCTATGCTATGGTGGATGGCAACTAAGTGCATTCCTTAAAACTAATTTCAACTCAGAGGGACAGAGTCTCACTAGATGGAGCAAGATAAAAGAGCTACCAGAAGAATACCATGACCACAATCTATGGAGTGATGGCGTAAAGGTTCAAGGCGAAGGGGCTGTCGACCTGAAGAGAACAAGGATGGAGATGACAGTACAGGAGTATATCGACAAGGTGGCGTGGAAGGTTTACATAGTTGACCCTAACTGGTCAGTCAGTGAGATGAACCCGGCCCCTGAACTCAACACCGATTTTGACGCGCTGGGAGAGGAACCCTACTACAATACCATTCTGCAAAAGATGGACAAAGAGACGCTCGTGCCTGAGAATACTTATCGCGGAACAGAGGCAACCGTGACTCTGCCTGGTGATCCGCAACCGGAGTCGCTGGATGAGATCGACGATGTAGAGCTTGCATTATTTCCAGTGGAAGAATGGGACGATTCAGAAATAGAGTCGAACATAGACAACGGATTCACCGGCGATTATAACTTCTCATTCCCTGTATACAACAAGCTAAACACAGACACGAACCTGAAGATGCTTCCATATATAGCTACGAGGAGAATCCTTGGCGGCATGGAGTCAGCACTTGATAGACAGGTTACGGTGGTCCCAGTCACCAAGGGAGTGACTATCACAGAAGAAGAAGTCATAGACCCCAAGACACACAGGTCTGTCTTCAGATTAAGACTGGTGTTCTCTAATGCACAGTTCTGGATCGATGAGGACATGGACTTCAGGAAGATGGATAGCAGAAAGGCTGACAGGATAGTGGTCACGCTGGCTCATGGCAAGGACATGTATACACATGAGGCAGGAGAAGAGATAGGGGCTGTGTTTGATAGGGGTCCAGGTCCAGAGCAAGGCTTCCAGCAAAACGCACGGATACGAACACAAAAGCACAACATACCTACACTGCACAAGGCTTTTGTGGATGGTGGTGAGTACAATGTTCTCGCAGAGAACTTCAGGCTAGACCTTGAAAACGGTGGGTCAGAGCCAGCAGTGAGGCCAATCAATGCCGATGCGGTTGCAGGCAAGATCTCACACCAGCTATTGTTCCACGATGCTATCAACCGTACAGGATACATGGAGTTCGATGAAACTACGGGAACCCTGCCAGATGGAATGATCGAATCAGTATCCGTACGATTCAGTGCAACAAATGGCATTACGGAGCGTGTTAATTACACAGGTGAGGAGATAGATGACAACCTGATACGGGCACCTTTCAGGATAGGAGCAAGCAGGCTGGTCAATGATCTTGAAGATATAAACAGAGACATTCTTAATTCAGTTCTCCCTCTAATATCAACTAAGGTGCTGAATCAAGCATCGAAGAAGGACTCAACAAGTTCCGATCTAGGAATATCCGATACGTCCACCGAGGAACGTAGGATGATAGAGTTCAACAATGCCGGTGCCGATAAAGCTGTCGTTGAGGTCAAACTGGAAAGGACGCACATGCAAATGAACGAGGCACTGGCGTGGGAGGGGATAGTTAAGCATGGAGTAGTGGTAATAGGTGAAAGAAATCGACCAAAAGAAGGTGTGTACTTAGACCCTCGGTGGTCATACGATATCGAATCATACTTAGAAGACCTTCAGGCCCTTTACGACGCGGAGGGTGGATAGTTTCCACTGTAAACATATGGCCCTTAGAACATTATCTAATCAACAAGACCACACACCAATAGCTCAGCCATCGGGTGAGTTTACTGTGTTCTGGCCTGGGTACGACATACCTGAGCGAAGAACAAACAAGGAGAAGAGGGTTTTAATAACCAGCTTAATGAAAGGGACAAGCTTCGGAATCTCAGTGTCTGAACTTAGCCACGAGTCTCTAGTTAAGTACGGAATAGAAGACCACCAGGTCTACATCGAAATGACAGGGAACGTCATAGTTGATGGAGTCTGTCTCGTAAAGGTCTATTACGACGGGACCGATGACACCGGAAGGGTTTACGCAGGCGAGCCAGTAGTGTTTGATACGCAGACAGCGACTGCCGTGACGGGAATAAATGAGACATGGGAGAAAGATGAGTACAAGGTAGTCGGCATAGCAATGGAGGATCACGAAACTTCGCAGAACCTTCACTGGGACGACCAGATATACTCAGTGATACCAGTCAGGCTGATACCACCAATCCTAGAAGACGCGGAGGAGATGCACGTAGGTATCGTTGGTACGGGCGGCATTACTGGTGCTAGAAAGCTGGTAGAGGATGATGTCACTGCACCGGAAGTAGAAGAGGGGGAGCCTGAAGAAGAGGCACCCTATAATCCAGAGCAGTTCTCTGAGGGCGACATATTAATAGGCTTCGGTGAAGTTGAACTTATGTACGAGAAGAAGGTGAAGCAGGACCCAGAGGACGACGACGAAGAAGGGGAGTCCATCCTTAAGCAACGGCTAAGTGATGAAACCGTGATACTGAAAGAGGTGTCGAATGCCAAGGGATACGCAGCGCCCGGCTATCTAGTCACCGTACATAAGGACGACAAGGGCGTGTGGTGGGTAGAAGGGCCTGACAACTACGTAGCTACACTGAGTGAGGACGCCGACGCAAACGCTTCAGCACTGGCTAACCTCAAGGTAAACGATCATGAGCTAACTGTTCACCATGACGTGTTCACTGGCGGAGGAACCCTGGAATCTGGTGCTAAGATAAGAATTCGCTGGAATAAGAAGAAGCTACACTGGAGCATTATAGGGGCGGAATGTTAAATGGATAAGTTCGGAGTCAGCAGGTGCTGCTGTGGTGCTAGGTATCTCAAGTGTGATTGCAGTCTCGTATGCACTGAAGGGACTACACCCTGTTGTGTAACGATCACAATAGAGGGTGCAGAGAATCTACCGGCAGATAACTTCGCACACTGCAACGAGTGCGAGAGCCTTAACGGCACATACATACTCACATCCAACCTTGATAGCTGCCACTGGAGGGGAAGTCTGTGCCAGAACGGCGGAACTGCAAGGCCGGGAGTGTGCTGTGCATATGAGCATGTCGAGCTTATTTACAGAGACAGACTTCCATTCTCTGGTGAAGAGGAAGGGCATAGATGGTATCTTACTTTCGTAAACGGACCTACCTATACGGCAGAACATGATCATGACCCAGAGGATCTCGACGATCCAGAGTACAAGATAAACTGTGAGTCATTGTCACTTACAATGGAGGCCACTGCATCTGATATAGAGGCAGAAACCACTGAATTCTGGTGTAAGTTTCCACTGGAAATCACAGTCAGGACTAGCTCGTCCGATGCCAGATCAGGATGCATTGAAGAGTACACTTGCAGGGACGACACCGGCTCTAGGTGGCCTCGGTGCGACTGCTGGGACCTCCCTTTGTCGTACACGGTTAGCTTCGATGAGGATATTATACTCAAAGAACATGAAGCCGAGGAGGATGAGTGCGTAATAGGCGATGTCTTAAGCGACCTTAATAGTCCACTGACTCTCAGGTACAAGACCGCATACTGGTCAGAAACGGCTGGGCCATGGGGTATTTCTGAAAGGCTCGCATACGATCAAGCTAGGCTTGACTGCATTATAGACATAGGATCGTTCACCAAGATCAACGCACTCGGTCCTTCGTGCCAGCCAGGCCAATATGTTGGCGTCGAGATGTGGATCACAAGGATGCCGACATTGACGGTGCCAACGGTTCCGTTTCAGTTTGACCTAGCTGCCGTTATTGCATTCGTTGAATTCGATGAGCTAGGAGAGAAGACATACAGTGCATATCTTTGGAAGAGAGTCTCATCTGACTGTTCTTCACCTAGCCCTGAGACGCATTGGTCAGAGAGAAGCGGGTGTGAGTGCACTGGAACCATAGGCGACTCAAGTGGATGGGAACTAGTTGAGTCAGGTGACGTTCTCCGAACAACTGACGACGGAGGATTCGACCCAATACAGATAGTGCCATCTGAGATATACGACTTCTCGGATCTTTCCACTGTAAATGTTAGCTTCCCAGAAGACACAGACAACTGCGGTGACAACGATCCCTGTCCAGAAGATGGGTGCATGACCTGTATAGATGACTACAATACAGGGCCAGTTAATATCGGAGTTGAGTTCCAGGCCAACACAAAAGCACCTGAGACGCCAGAGCCTCCACCTGGGCAGTTCATATTTCCACTGGAAATCAACGGAGATTGCGAGGACTCATGCCCACACCTAGAGTCTGGCATGTATGTTCTTGAGTACAATAATGGCAATGGTGGATCAGGAGTCAGATGCTTAGGGGGCGATGTCTGGACCACGATAACAACGGAAAGAAATGACCTTGGACAGTCAGTGTCCGTGCCAAAGAAGGTTTATAGCGGTGGTTGCTCCTGGAGGTACAGGGTAGAAGGATTCTCTGGGTGCGGAATGTACAGAATATCGCTCGGTAACTACACTATAGGAGCCGACCCATACCACTGGATAATCAGACTTGCGATTGGTGGAAATCAGAACTTCAATGCGCAGAATCCTACGGTTTTTTCGACGACTTGGAGCCTTATATTCGAGACACAGATACCGATCCTGTCTGAAATAGGGGGAGTGCAGGCCAGTACTCCTGAGCAGACCAAGTACCTGATGATGGAGCAACTAGACGGTCTAGAGCTTGAGTTGGTGAGCCAGCGCAATGGAATGAGGAACCAGCAGATAGTGTTCAGTGAGGCGTGCCACATAGACGAGACAACAGATGCGGCACCAGTGATACTGAGGACACTATGACCGACAAATGCGTGTTCGACAGAGAGGGAGATATCGCCACTTGCACCATCTGCGATAGATCCGTAAAGGTTCCTGTACATATAAAGACCTTCAAGATCAACAGGGCCTGCACGGGATTTCCAGTGGAAACAAAGGAGTTCCCGCCCGTATATATACAAGCCTGGAACTATGCAGTGTCAACATTCTGGCATCTATTCAATCTATGCAGGCATGCAGGCAAATCGGTTGTCGCCAGGAGATTTACGCAGTGCAAGCCGTGCGACTGGTACACAGGCAAGGGCGACGGTGACAAGCGTGGAAGGTGCATAGGATGCGGGTGCCCAGTCAATGACGTTGACGATGGCACTCATCCCAATAAGCTCAACAGGCTATGGGATACATGCCCGTACAAGGAAGATAAAAAACGCAAGCCGAAGTGGTTGCCGATAGAGTAAGAAGACTAAAAATCATAATTATTTCCAGTGGGAATATAGAGACAGAGATATGACAGGAATATGGTCAGCAGGATCTCAGGTATGGTCTATATTCAGACTACTGATCATCGGCGGGGTCATATCTCCAATTCTATACGCAAACGCTTCGAGCTTTGATCTTGGAGAAGTGCTATCAATCCTTGGAACAATGGGGATAGCAGGCTCAAGCGAAGTTTTGCTACGAATGGCACTGAAGACAGACAATCCCAATCATCCTGCATGGTCTATCATAAGACTAGGATTGCTAGGGGTATTTATCTGGCCCATTCTGTACGCAAACGCTTCAAACTTTGATCTCGGGGAAGTGAGAACCATAGTGGTTACTTTGATACTGGCAAGCGTCGGAGAGGTTGGAGTAAACCTAGTGTCGAGACTGGTCAAGAAGTATCAAGATGATGGAGAAAAGAATGGATCGGCCAATAGAACTACTAAAGAGAAGGAAGGGTAGGAAAGACGGAAGAGTCCGCAAGGATGTAGACAGGGAAGAGAAGAAAAAGAAGAGGCAAGAGAGAAGGCAAAGCTTTTTCTCTGTAATAGCCGAAGCTATGACCAGGGGTTTTACTGCACAGATGTTCCCGGTACTAGCAGCTAGTATAGCTGCAATTACAGGTGCGATCATCTTGTTTTTATGGAGGTTATTTGGATCATGAATTTCTTTGGACTAGACACCGGACAATCCATTGGACTCAGCATAGCAGGCGTTGTCCTTGCTGCACTGGGTATCAACAACTGGACAGATATCACTGCGATGTTCAAGAAGAAAGAGGAACCCTCTAAGCCTGACATAGGCGGTGACTGCTTCGACGAGCTTCAGTTCGCAGTTGAAAGCCTAACTAAAGTCAAGGGACATGCCGACCCGGTAAACAAACCGCATCTTACCGCTGCCCTAGAGGCCCTGTCCAAGGTTACCATCAGTGCCTTCATTACATGTGAGGAACACGATGACTCGCAAGTCTAAGACCAATCTAATACTGGTTGCCGGACTTGCCTTCAGTTTATACTTCACATTTTCCAGTGGAAATAGTGTATTCACTGACACGTTCTCCGATGTAACCAAAGAGATATCAACCGAGTGGGTGATTCCAAGGTCAGGAAGAGAGTCTTTCTGTACTGCATTGACCGAGGCTGCTGCACTTACAGATGCAACACCTAAGGACATGTACAAATCAGTCAACCCACGGTTCATGGAGCTTGAGACTCAGGACGTTACGATTGGGTGGATTGCATTCAGGACAGACCTGATGAACAAGTCTCGTTCACTTCACAATGTCGGTCGATTACCACTGGATAAGCCAGTCAAGCACGGTGCCTACATAATGGCAGTCAAAGCTGGCATTGAAGCCGCTAAATAGATCAGGAGTTTACAGTGGAAATTGCCAAGAAGTACATGATAGGAGACATGAGCGGGTGGAGGCCAGATCCTAAGCATGCCGCCAACTTCGCAGGTAGAAACCGAACGCCACTGTTCGGTGTATCAGCACCCTTGATCATGAATCAGCCACGTCGAGAGGTATTCCTTCCGGCGTATCTTTCCATGGTCATGCGAGAGAAGGATAAGGAATGGCGGTATAAATCGCAGTACCAGAAGCGTGGCACGTGCGTCGGTCAGGGATATAAGCTGTCATGTGACATCGTAATGGCTGTCAACCGACTGATCGGCGGCATGAGATTTCCAGGCCGAGCAGCAGTAGCACCCATATACGCCGGTAGCAGGGTAGAGGTGGCGAATCAAGCGGGCCGATGGGACGGCAGCAATGGTAGCTGGGCATCAGACTGGGTCACAAAATACGGTGTCGTTCTACTGAAGGAACTGGGCCTACCTGAAGATGCACTCGATTCAGATGAGAAGTTCGCTACGTCATGGGCAGCAAGATCATCAGGCGTACCGGCAGAATACGAAACGGCTGCACGAGTACGACCAATCAAGAACTCATCACTTGTAACTGACACTGATGAGGTAGCTGCTGGATTGGGAAACCTTCAGCCTGTTCCTATCTGCACCAGCCTGATCCCTTCACCTAATCGAAACAGGGACGGCATAGCAAGAATGTCCTCTCAGGGCGGGCACTGTACTGTCATTGTAGGCATGCGCAAGGTCGGAAGAAACTGGGTGTTCGCCTATCACCAGTCTTGGAACGGCTGGGCCAAGGGACACTACGGTTGGCAGAAGCACGATCCAATTAAAGAGTATTCAAGTTGCATTGTCGATATAACTGAAAGCGACCTAGCCAAGGTGCTTAGGTCAAGAGACTGTTACACGTTGATGGGAGTCAGCGGCACGGAGCCGATTGACACCACGTTCTTTATCTAGGGAGTAGACATATGGACACAAAGTCAAGCCTTATCCTCGGAGGCGCTGCTATCATCGCTGCCGCAGCCTTCATGTTTCCACTGGAAAAAACAGCCGCATCGCCTGACCCATACGCAGCAATGACCGCTGAAGTCCTCAGCGATATTGTCACCCTTCGCTCTCGCGTCAGTGACGTAGAGGATCAGTTGGCAAGCTTAAGTTCTGAAGTGAATGGAATCGCTGGCTACGTAGACGAACGAGTCGATGGAATGAATAAGGAAATCATGAAGGGTAGCGGCTCAAGCAGTGAATCAAAAATCATTAGCGAAGAAGAATGGGAGGTGATCGCATCTAGAGGTGGCGTCAAGGTATGCGATGAGAATGGATGTCGCATTCAATACTCACCTGCCTATAACATGGAACACCACTCCTCAGGCTCAATGAGTTCAAGCTCAAGTTCCAGTGGAAATGGCATCTTTGGCTCTGGCGGTAACAGGCGTGCCAGAGTTGATGCGCGACGAGAAGACCGATGTGGACTGTTTGGTCGCAAGTGCAACTAGAGAGTTCATGATACATGTACGTTACCACATTGCGATGACTTAATCCTATCACATAAGCTGGTTGTTAACAATGATTTTTAAGCCAGACAGTAAAGTGGGGCAGGCAGTGAAGAATATAACAGAGTCTACTCCAGTTAGCATAGCGCTAGTACTTGCGCTATGTGCTGGAGCGTATTGGACAGGCGGAGAGCTTACTGACCTGAAGTCTCGCGTTAGTAATGCTGAAGCAATAGGAAAAGACAACAGGGAGCTTCTAAACCAACTTACGGAAATATCTGTAGACAACAAGCATAGAATAGATATTTTCGTTGAGAGAATGCTGATGGATGATCGTCGTGAACTTCACGACACGGATCTTCTTAATTCATTTCAAAGGAGAATCACAGCACTTGAGGCAAAGTCCAGTGGTAGCTAAGACGTAGTTGAACTATACCCTTATTTAAGAGGAGAGCATGATGGAGCTAATGAAATGGCTGCAAGGAAAGAAAACCTACATAATCGCAATCGCAATGGGAGTCATGGCGATGCTAAAACAGTTGGAGGTTATCGATCAGGCAATGTTCGATACGCTACTGACATTACTGAGCGGCGGTGGACTCGCTTCGTTCTACGCAATGATGAATCGAAAGAAAGTTGAAAAGTAATGAACATGACAGCAGAACCCCATGATCAGGAAGTTGAAATGAATGACTCACTGACAGAAGTATTCCGAAAGCTTAATCAATCAGGCTTAGAGTACTCAGTCATCTCTGATTGGAGCACATTGCCTCGGGCATTTCCAGACTCGATGGTAATGCTAGTCAAAGATGCAGAGCGCGTAGCACAAATCCTCGGATGCTCTCAGTTCAGAGCGACACACCCAGTTATAAGTGTGTCGATTTCCACTGGAAATCTTTCTGAAAAGAACTGCCTTGTTACCCTTATCGAGAAGGGGTCGGGTGCATTTCCTGAACAGTTCGAGTCGAGAGTTCTCAAGCGGCGTGTCCTTCATGAGGATGTTGTCTACGTACCGGACAACGAGGAGCAGGCTTTGATCTGCCTGTATGTCGTCATGAGATACGGTAGCTGGGGTTCAATGAGACTCTCCGATAAGTTTGAATCGAAGATGATCTTGGATTACCTGAGCAATCGAGTCGGTAACTTCACGACGCCACGAATAGATTTGCTGCGGAATTCAATGTAGCCCGTTCTTGGATCTAAGTTGCACAACTAACCTTGAAGCCGAGTGATAGCATCACCTACAATGGTACTATCCTCGGCTTTCTTTCTTTGCCTCTGCCATCCATCGTCTCTCAGTACCGACATACCACCGCCTATTGTATACAAAAGGTTGGCTCTCTCGTCATCATATAGCGTATCCATAACTGGGTCGTCGCCTATCAATATGACATTTCCCCTATACGATATCAATGATCGTATGAAGGATGAAGGCACCCCGTTGCGGTGATCAACTACAATGGTTGGTATGTCTTCGAGTCCAGAAAGCGATTGGAAATCGTCATACGTATTATACATGACGTTCTTAAGCTTCGTCATGCCTACCATCGCATCGGCTTTCCATTTAGCTATGCTTACATGGTCACCAAGCATTACGATCTTCTGCCCTACGACGCATGCAAATACATGATTGCAAAAGTCTATGATGTCTCGGTAGTTGTCCCAGCATAGATGTATCCTGCCATACCTCTTGAAGTCACTCCATGCTTCGGCGTACTGACGGTGCCCCTCAAGTGCATTAATGGCATCGGAGCCAGCATACATGTCATCTATTCCCATGTTCCTTTCTTGCCATGGAAATACGCCAGACCTGGCAAGCCATCCCCTTGCCTTCAACCCGTCTCTGATCCTCACGCTTGGCATGAAGTCAGTGTGATCATCGTCTAGCTCCACACCTGGGATAGATTCCCATGTGCCATGCAGATCAGGACCTATGATCTTGTTGCCCATTACACGTAGATCGAGTGGGCCGGGGTATCCTAGCGAATCTAGAATAAAAGTTTCCAGTGGAAAAGTCATCATAGTATACGGTGTGACTAGCTGCATCCTGAACCCACCACTTGTTCGTACAGGTGCACCCATTATCTTGTCGTAGAATATAGGGGCCAGTACGTAGAATGATCTCTCGCTGGTTATCTCATTGAATGCCTGCGCTGGTATAGAAAAGAACGGTGCAGCTATGAAGTCCGTCATGACATCTGGGTTTATCCTCTGCATGCACCTTGACACCTCATGTGCTGCCGAGAAGTCAGCGACGAACTTTTCAGACAGGATGTGCAGTGATTCCTGTAGCTCGTCTATAGCATCTGCCCCGTTCTGAATGATGGCGGAAATGCCATCGGCCTGTTCCCTGAAGGACTTCATTGCGTCAGGCTTGATTTCTTCCATAGCCTCAGGCTTAGCGCTCTGTACTATCCAGGTGGGACACCCCTCGTAGTACGGCTTACCCTTAGGCAGTGGTGGTACGTCGTCCATGCTTGCTATGACCACCGAGCTATCACCACAGCCGGTACACACTAGGCGTACCGGCAATAGCTCATCATAGGCAACGCAGACCCATTGGTCCTTAGAGCAGTTGCCACATGGTATACAAATACTGCTGCTACTCATTCTAATCCTATCCAATCCGTTGGCCTACCCAGCATGATCCTACGCCACTGGTCGTCGGAACTTATTAGGTCAAGCTTAGTTAGGTACTTGAGTGTAGTAGTTACGATGCTGTGTCCTAGCATCTTGATAATTCTCATCTCACTGTGTCTATCGCCATGGTAGTTGCGATGGTACATATTGCAGGCAAACGTGTGCCTCAATGCATGGGCATGAAGGTCACGAACCACAGCACCGCTTGTAACCTGCTCATGTCGCCTAGTAGTCTCACCGATATTGTCATCTTTACTGCTATGGACGGTACTGGCCTGCATCTTTGCTATCTTCTTTCTCATCTCCTCGCTCAGTCCCTCGTGTTCGTTGAGATCTATGTCGGTATGCCTAGTAGACCTTGGACGTAGGTGAGCAACCTCTTCTCTCTTCTTCTCGATGTATGTTGCTGACACCTCACACATGTACCTACCTATGGACGATACATCATACGGGAAGATCGGAATGTTAGATCCTTCCCTGATCCCATGCACGTCCATGTACTGCTGTAGTATCCTGGCTGCAATCTTGCTTATGTATGTTGTCCTTGATTTGTTTGACTTCGCTATGTGAACTCTAGTGTCTATATGTATTGCACCGCCTGTATATTCAGAGATCTTTCCAGTGGAAAGATCAATGGGATGCTCATCGAAATCTATGTCGCATGCCCTGAGTGCAAGGAACTCACTGACCCTGAGGCCGGACGACAGTAGAAGCTCGAACGGTAAGGCCAGCTTGAATTTAGAATGCCTAAGCTTTCGTATCTTAAATATGCTCGACGGTTCCAGTACAAGTATTCGCTTAGCGTCCACGTCACCCTTCTTAGAGATGATCGAAGGAAAGGGGTTGTTTTCTATGTGGTCAACCAGTTCCATCCAGTCATAGAACAACTCGACGACCTTCAGCTTCAGTGCTATCGTATTGGTTCTCCTTCCTATGTTCTTCATGTAGTCACGGTAACTACGTATGTCGTGCTTGTTAGCTTCCCTTACGTCGAACGCATTCTCCTTTGAGTGATACCAATCTATCCATTGTCTGATCGCTATCCTGTATGTCTTCAGTGTGTTGAATGCACTGGTTCCCTCATTTTTTACAAACTGAAGCCACGGCTGAATAAACTTATGGTCCTTGTTAGCCATTCTATTTACCCTTTAAGCTATCGTCTAGCATGGTCAGGAAAGTTTCGACGTTGTCTCTTACCTTCCTGTCTCCTCTGCTTGTCCACACCCTGCTGTCCCCTCTGAATGCTTGATTGGCATCCCCCTTCCACATGTTGACACCAATTCCCATTACGTCTGACACCTTATCCATGCCAGCAGACGTTAGTATCGATTCGTCAACTCCACTCATTGACACTAGCTGCGCCCCTCCCACTGGCTTAGTCTCTGAAATCTCCTTGATTAATTCCTGAAGCACCATCTCTTTTGAATCATAGATATTATAGCTCTGGTATCCATCCGACCTGTCCGAGTCGTAGTAGAAGTTACCACCGGCAGTGTTGGCACCATACCTGATAGTGCCATCAGTGTCTGCCGTTATGTAGCATGACCCTCGACCACTACATGACAGGCTACCAGAATCCATGATGTCCCTTACGAACAGCTTGTGCGGCTCACTGGTGCCCGCCTGTATGTATGCCTTGCATGCATCACCTGACACCGGATCAATCCATAAGCACGCAACAGGCAGGCGAAGCATGATCTTATTGCTAACCCCTGATTCCTTGTTGTATCTTGCGTACTCGACCTTGACCTGTGCGGATTTGCGGTCTTTCTGTACCTCGAACCTTATCTCTGCAATGTTAATCCTGTGCGCGGATTCCTTTTGATTCCTAGACATTCTTCTGCCTCCATTTCGGAAGGATCTTATACAGTGCCATGGTGCACGTAAAGACTCGCTTCCTGCTTACTGCTTGCTCGACGTTCGTGGCATGATGGAACGTCTTATCAACGGACGACGACTCCAAACTCAAGCGACCTGACTTCATCCACTTGCACTTAACTACTGTGCTGTGGTCAGTGTCGCTGTCAGTTGGGTTGAAGTATCTATCTATTTTCTTTCCAATGGAAAGACTCTTGGCTATCTCCACGGCACAAGCCAGCGCGGCATGCTCATTGGCATTGAGCTTGCCGATCTGCTGGATTGTGACTACGCCACCAAGAGTCCATTCAACATTAGCGAACTTACTGTCGCTGAAATGCAAAGAGAACTCAGGCATGTCGACTCTCCGGTTTACTATTGAACCTCATGTCTTGCCTATCGAGGAAGACTTTAAGTGCTTCGTTCCTTACCGCATTGGCTTCTATCCACTCAAGTGCAGTATACTGAGACGCTACTACGTTCTGACCCAAGTTCCACTTGAGCTTCTCTCGCTGTACCCAAGTGAGGGCGAGCAGGTCGTCCTGGGTTATCCATATCCACAGGCAAGCATCCACTCCGATCTTAACCTTGTGCCTCATGTGGTAGATGCTTGCTATGAAGTACTGTCGAGGATTGATTTTGTCGTTATCCATTTGGCATATCCGTTGTGAATGAAAGAGCGAGTAGTCTCATGATCCTAAAGGCTTCCAGAACGCGAGCCGGAAGCCTGTCCTTGGAGTCTTCGTCGTCGAACAAATTACCTATCATTTGTATCTCTTCCTGATACTCAGAAGCCTGGGCTATCAAGCGATGCCTAGCACCAATGAAATTCAGTTGCTCACCTGACATCTTTCCAGTGGAAATACTAAGCAGTGTTTCCGCTGCGTCCCTGAACTCTTCCGATGGTACTACCAGCGTAGCGGAGGTTGCGAACAGCCCCTCAATCGGTATAGTCAAGGATGTGATTGTCACTGTCCTTACCTCGTCATTGTAGGTCCACTCAACAGTGCTGCGTGTGTCGCTATCGTTGATTGATTTATGCAGTGGCGAATTGCCTTCTTCAGTTGTCATACCGTCTCCTCTTCGCCGTCTTCCATTCGTTTCTTAATGTTATCCACAGCCAGCCACATGTTTCGTTTCAGTACATCATCTGTACCATCAACGATTGAGTCGGCATACTGGCGAATATCTGGTATCATCGACACTGAACAATCAGCGAACTCCATATAGTCAATACCTTCTGAGTGGCTACGTCCCTTAAGGTAGCACAATGCACACATGTATTCATCGATGCTTCCCTTGTGCATTAGGAAGTGCGATGTTACAACCTTTTTCTGCGAGGGCCTGAGCATTCGAGCTATGCCCTGCATACTATCCGATGGCTCCCAGCTATAGTCCTGAATGATACCGTAGTTAGCCTCAGGTATATTCAGTCCCTCTGCTAGGCATGCCAAGCCAGCCCACATGACACTATAGTTGTCATTCCTGAATGACTGAACCATCCTGTGTCGCTTGCTTCTCGTTTGTCCTTTCGCGATCTCATTGGTAACGCTCCCTTCTATGATCATTGACGGGATCTTGTTGATGTCGGCCCATCTCTTCTGGAGCTTAAGCACCCCAGTACGACGAGCAAACATAATGACCTTGTTCTCTAATGCAACCTGCTCTTTGACTAACTCTTGGGTTCGTATCATCTTCTGTGTCAATGGACCCTTGTACGTATCAATCATGGTGGCCCATTGCCGCATCTCTTTGTCCTTACTCTTGGCGATACCAGCAAGCATCAGGTGCGGTACTGTACTGGCACCGATGAGGTAGCCGAGCTTAGTCATTAGCTCACCGGGCTTAACGCCCTTGCCTTCCTCCTCTTCCTTCATCTTCTGCCACCAGTCAGAGAAGAACTGCAACCACTTGTTGTAGTAAGCCTTGTGTTCGTCGTCCATCTCTACTGATTCATCAATTGCTACCTGTTGGATCATAGGTATGTCGCATAGTACGTTGGGCTGGTTGCGAACACTGCGCCTCATAAGTGGTGATAGCTCAGCCTGAAAAAGCTCAGCGTTGTTTATCTTTGGTATCTGCTTGGGCTTGCCACCTATCATGTCACCGTTAGGTAGCTGCACAGCGTCAATCATTACCTCTGTCTTGAACTTCTTAAGGAAAGCACCAAGACCTCCAGTGTACTTACGGTAGTCAGGGTACACTTGCCTGTCAAAGATCCAGTTGAGATACCCAACGATAGACTGAGGCATGCCCTTGAGTGGGGTGCCAGTGGCACCGTATCGAGTACGACCACACAAGTGATTCAATGCCTTAGTTCTTAGTGCATCCTCATTCTTTGCGTAAAGGATCTCATCGACGATTACGTGGTTGAATGTCCAGCGTATCACCTCACTGAATGTCCACTTGACATGTGCCTTACGAGGCTTGACTGAGTACTTAGGGGTCTGTGTCTCCTCCCCTGTTAGCGGGTCCTTGTGAACGTCGTAGCCTATTTGGCATGGCACCATCTTTTTGTGCATCTGCTTCTGCTCTACCATTTTGGTAGGCACAGGCTTTCCAGTGGAAAACTTATTGGTGAATCGAGTGTCAGTTAGCTCGCACTCGTACTCAGGTATGTCCTTCCTTGTTATATGCGACGGGTCCCAGTGAACTCTCTTCATGGTCTTGGTGTGAACCTTGAACTTCTGTCTCTTGAGCCTACCAAGCTCATCCCTTTCGGTGCTGTGTGCACTCCATTCATCGAAGTCACTAGACGTACACTTGACACACTCTTGCTCATGCTTATAGGCTGAGTACGTTACGTCCTCACACTTCGGACACTTATAGAACCTTCCATCCCTCGGCGTGTCCTTCAGCTTATCGAACGTGATGATGTTGAATGTCTTGAGGTTAGCCGGTAAGCAATCCTCTGCGAACTGGATGATGTTAGGTGCCGTGACATCTAACTTCTTACCAGACCAATGCTTCCTCGTTGTCCTGGCGTAAGGGATGATGGTGCCTTCGATCTCGTCTTGCCATGTGCCGACAAGCTTACTAGGGCAGACGATCAATGTGTTCTCGGCACCCCTTAGGATGGCAGCGAACAGCATCTCCCGTGTCTTACCTAGTCCCATCACGTTGCCATTCAGAAGGCTCTGCTTGGCAGCGTGTTCAATGACATCCTCGAACTGAAACTTGTACATGTTGCTGGCTAGGTGCATCTTCATCTTGATAGCACGGGCACGCCACATATCCATGATCTCTGGGAACACTGCATTCAGATCCATATCTTCGTACAGGGTTTCCCATTTCGTTTCCTCTGTCTGATCAATCTCGCTAGTACCCTTGATCGGCACCAGCCGTGTCATTGGGGTGAGTTGAATGTTGAGCCACCTAGCTCGCTTCTTCATCAGGTGGTGGTCACTGGCTGTCATTACTGGTATCATACCAGCACGTGAGATGGCATTGGTCAGAGATTCCCTTACGTCAACCAAGTTACCATAGAGATGCTTCATGTCGAAGTTACTTACAAGGCAATCCTTTTCCTTGTGATACTCAAACCCAAGTGAGATCCGTATGTCCTGCAATGCACCTCGACTGGCTGCATTGTATGACATGAGCTTGATCTTACTGTTAGTGGGCTTGATGTGAATGGCATGAGGCATTGACTTGATGTCAGCTACATCCTCTATCACATTGATGGCAAGCCTGTTACTGTCAGTAGTCTCGAAGAACCATGTATCCTCTGGCTCCCTTAGGCCATGGGGACTCTTGTTGGTAGTGCCACACCAGTGGCTGTAGTCATTCTCTTGGAGCATCTTCTTCCATGCCCGTACACTATTGAGCCACCATTCACTACGCTTGAATGACTTCGAGCAAGTGTCGATGGCTTCATCGCTCAGACTTTCCAGTGTAAAGTTGAACTGGTTCCATCTGTACTCAGCCCAGTCAAGCAACGCACCTTGCTTTGATGACCGGGGTAGGTCAGTGTCTTGGGCACCGGACTTATCTCTTGGTCTGAACCATATGATCAGGTCCCATTCACCGGGTGCCTGTAGCTCAGTGGTGCCACTGTGTCTATCGTATGGCTTGATGTCAAAGTTCTTGTTACCGTACAGGTAGTCCTTCGACGACGTTCTACGTGGGTACTGCCATCGTACAGCAGACTCAGGTAGCCTGATCTTAGCTACCACGGCAGCATTCTCACGCCACCATGTGAGGTACTTCATGTGACGACCTGCCCAGTTCTTGGGTACGACCGATGCGAAGTAACCACCTACCATTACGGAAGTCATGAGAGACTCAAGCCCCATTAGGTGGTTCTCTGCCTCTCTTTCATCACTGGACTTGGAGCAGTTCCAGATCAACAGCTTGTCCTTGATAAGCTGAGGCTTGATTAACTGCGTCTGTTCTTCACGCTCCAAGGCAAACGCCCGCTGTAGACAACGGGCATCTTGATTGAGATCCTTCTCCAGCTTGGTCAGTCCAGCCAGGTCATAGTCGAACACGCTGAATGCCAGGTGGAACTTATCTCTCTCTTGGTACAGTTGGTAGTCATTGGTCGTCACTCCCCTTACTGACGTGGATAATTTCTCTTCGGTGATCTTGTTGAGAAGATCTCTGTCACTTGATATGGTTGTAATTTTCGCTTCCATGTCTGCAAGCTCACGAACAACGTGACTTGAATTAGTGAGTGACGGGCAGTATAGCTGCACTCCAGACGGAAACTGCAAAAGACTCCTTAGTATTGCGGCGATCTTTGGATCGACTGTAATCATTGACATTACCTTGTAAGTATTTACAGTGGAAAGAAACGCGGGGGGTACAGTGCGAGCGATGACGTAGTCATCATGATTCCATGGGGGAATCGCACTCGACTGCACCCCCTTGCGTCATACGGATGGTCAGTTAGACGATGTCTTCTTCACCGCCATCTACATCTTCGTACTCGCCTTCGGCGTCGTCGAATACGCTGTCAATATCTGCATCGGAAATCTCACCATCATCCGGTACGTCGGATGTATCATCGTCGAACGGTGTGGACTCATCCTCATCCTCATCCTCATCCTCGTCTTCGTCTTCCTCCTCTAGCTGTGGGATCTCGTACTCAGGCTTCAGTGCAAGCAGTGCTTGGTACTGCTCTTTCTCAAGCAACTCCTCGACTGTGTTCTCAAGAGCCTTGAAGTACGCCTCAAGGTTCTCCACGTAATCATTGTAAACATCTTCGACTGCCGCTGTCTTGTCATCAAGTCCAACAGCATCGTAGCACGTCAGTGCAGCGAACAGATGTGCTGCCTGGGTTACAAGCTCACGATCCTTCGGCGGCTCCAACGCGATGTTGTTAGACGCCTTGACGTAGGCATCAGCAATCTTCTCGATGTTGCTTGCCTCCTTCATGCTGTATTTCTCTTTGACTGGGGCATTGATAGCCTTCGTCTTCTTCTCACTTGTCGGTGCTGCCTTCTCAGCACTGTCTCCAGTGTCAGCGTCGGACTCACCTGCTGCTGGCACGATGTCATCATCATCACCTACATCGTGCCCTCCAATGGCTGCGTTGATCATCTCGTCTTCAGTAGCCTGCTGCTGGTCGGCGAGCGAGTCAACGTCATGCTCATTGGTGTCAGCATCAGTATTTACAGTGGAAACTGCTGGAGTAGCAGCAGGGGCATCAGCAGCAGTTACCTCAGCCGCTTCCTTCTTCTCCTCTGCCGTAGCCTTATCCCCCTTCTTGTCAATGTTCGAGAGGACTTTCGACGAGCGAAGCATCCCCATGAACTGAGTATAATCCACAGGAGAACTGGTATCGTCAGGCTTTCCATCTTCACCTACTTTCGATAGGACCTTGAGTAACTTGGCAGTCTGCTGCCATGACAGTGGTGACGACTTATGCATCACTGACCCCGAGTACTCACGAAGGTGAGAGAACGGAATAGAAAGCTTGTCAGTGACAGGCATCTTGATTCTCTGTAGTAAAGACTCAACGGCAGTCTCAAGTACAGCGAGTTCAGTAGCGTCAGTGACGTTGATCTTGAATAGATCTCGAAGGAACTGCGGTAGTGCATGCACCTTCTTTAGCTGCGACACAGCACCAGCAGATCGTGATCGAACAACAGTAGCGATGTCCTTCCCAGGGATTCCTTCCTCGACCATGATAGCAACATGCGTGCATCGGTCGAACAGTGAAACGTCTTCTCGAATGTCATTCTCTGCCATGCTTGCAAGCATAGCTTCGGTCTGATTCTCAATGACCTGCATCTTAACAAGCAGTGGGTATGCCTTCAGTGCGTTGTCATATTTCTCTCGCCACTCAGGTGATGCATCACGAACTTTCATTCGTTCGATGTGATTAGCGAATCCACCACCAGCGAGTTGAATCTCTCCATCAGTTCCCTTTAGGTCATTCTCTTTGTTGTACGCCATCATAACCTTGCGTACTGCATTGCGAATGGCACTCTCTGTTCGACAGTACCCAGAGTACAGTGCTGCCTTGCCGGTGTCTCCCGCTACGAGCAGGGAGGCACAGACATTCTGCTGCTGCTGACCTGACTTGTTGTCACCGAACTGTGACTGCAAGTTCATGATGTGTTCTTCAGTTACCGACGTTCGGTAGTTCTTCCAGTGATCGTTCACTATGTCGTACAGGCTCAGTGTTACCATTCCGTCTGACGGGATGATTGTATCACCATCTGCTGCTAGGTAAGCCATGACTGCTTTGCTGGATGTGTCTGCCTTGGGTGCTACTTTTTTGGCGGGTGTTGTGGATTTAGCCATTCTGAAAGGCTCCTTGTTAATGATGTAAGTATGTCTTCACTTTTACAATTAGTCGATCTCTCTGAATGAAATAGGTAGAAGGACATGAACACGTCCCACATTGCTACAAAAACTAAGGCACCTATCCATACATACCAAGGTATAGAGTTGTATGCTATCAGTATCACACTCGCTCTACTCCCATGCTTTCTTTACAGTGGAAACTGCACTCAGTTTATCCACAAAGCTTACGTTACCTCTGTCTTGTTCAGCCTGCACTTCGGACATGACAGTCACGCAGTGCTTCTCTATCAGTGCCGCTTCTTCCAGGCCCACTTTGAGGGACTCTGATATATCTTTTGCTTCCACCTCATACACTGGCACGTACTGCCTGACGATTGACGCAAGCTGTAGGTGCTTGCTACGTACTATGACATGTGCCTTCGCAGCCGCTCGGGCTATAATCTTTTCAACACCGTTGGCATGGAATGCATGCATGTGCTTAGTGAACCCTTCAAGGGACACTACCATTAACAACGTGCTGTCCTTAATCTTTATCGAGTGACTGTACTTGTCATACTCGACCTTCAACTTTACCAGATGCGGTATCTCTGGCTCTTTGTTTTTATCTTTTTCTGGTTCGCTTGGACTTGGATTCGGCCCTTGCCCTGGAGGTTTTTTGCCATCTGTCATAGATTGCCTTGCTCTCTTTCAAGTGAAGGATGATTCGGATGACGTGTTCTTCTACGTACTGGAGTGATCTCTTTGACTGGGTCGCTAGGATGCCAAGTATGATCTGGTATCCTACGTCCTCGTTCTCTACACATCCATTGTGCTTGTCCCTCATGTGCTTGTACTTAGTTCGCAGGTCCTTCATTGCAGTACGCATGTTCGGATATGAGACTGGTACTCCCCAGTCTTTCATGACTACTGTTCGAGTGATTGACCCGCCTTCATCACATGATTGTACCATAGTGTCGTATGCAATGCAATACCTAGTCATGATTATTTCTCTTTCTCTGCTTTCTTAAGTTCTTTCTCTCTTGCCTTCTCCGCAGCCTGCTCAATGTCCCAGTGTAGTTTCCACTGGAAATCGGAAGGGTACTTGTTGACCTCCAGTACGTTGAAGTCCTTCTCGTTTGCCTGGTCCCTCATGAGTGCTACTACATACGGACACTTCTTTGCTACCTTTGAACCACGGTACTTACCTTGCTTGGCAGGCATGAGTGATGTCATTGTGATGCACTTCTTTCCTCCGTACTTAGAAGCCATGGCAGCAAGCCTCCACCATTGACCGTACTGGCGAATGAGGGAGTTTCCTATGACTGACTTGCCTTCTAGTCTGACGGTATCCGATACGTGGAACTCAGGCCACTCGGTATCATGCTCTGCTTCGGGGTCCGGCAGTACATCAGTCTCATCGGATTCTGCCGAGTAATCTTTTTTCGCTTTCTCTATAGCTTCAATGAGAGTGGTGCCACATGTACCAACGTATGTGACGCCGTCCTTTTGCCATGCATAATGCTCAAGGCCAGCAAGGAATCCCTGCAACCACACTTCTGCCATTACCTTAGCCATCAGTCATCCTCCTCGTCAGTGTACCAGCTATCACCATCCCTATCGTCAGTCCATTGTCCAATGTAATCTTGATCCCTCTCGTCGCCTGGTGCTGGCCGATTCAAGCATCCGTCGCAGATAGATGACGGGTTGTTGATTGGTAGCTTGGCACCACATGTACAGATCATGTTCAATTGTTGGCCCGTGTTGTCATCGAAGTCAGGGCAGCATCCTAGCTCGTGTCCACAGCAGGGGTAGTCTTCGCATCTACTCATTTGCTCTCTCCTTTACGTAGGTTGATTGGGGTTCTTAAAGTACACTGCCTCTGGGTCAAGGTAGTCCCATACTTTTCCAGTGGAAACTTCCTTGGCTGATATGATGCTGGCACTGTCAGATATGACATCGGTGCGAGCAAGGATCACCGCTTGTTCTAGGTCTGGTGATGGTTGGTTCATCTTGATTGATCGCTCGGCACCGTTACCGTTACAGCAATGCTCGTCACCATCCTTAGGTAGTGGGCCGAGGGTATAGTATATGACGTACTGGGAGCCGGTTATGGTACGTAGTTCTGCCATTGGTTACCTGTAGGTAGGGTGTTAGGTATACTGTAGAGCGTGGGGATACGATAGATTATAGAAGGATAGGGGGTGGTGTGAGGACAAGTCACTCACCCCCTATCCAATGAGAGAAGGATATCAAGTGCCCTCTCTCATCCGTCGCAGCAAGTATATCGGCGTGTTAGTTACATTGGTTGAGCTAGGAACTTACACTATACTTGCTGCTCTGGTTCAGTAGGTTCTTCTTCTGCAATCTTCTTCACTGCGTGTGCAGTAGCATCGTCAAGCCTAGTATGCCCTGACTCAATTGGCTTGAGGTATGTCAGTTCGTATGACTTGCCAAGCAGGCCAGCTTTCTTGCATGCATCGGCAACTTTGAGTACCTCGTTGTAATCGTTGCACTCAACAAGTTCGCAGGCATCGAGCAGTTCTTTCTTGATCCACCCTCCCACTGTCATGTCACTGCTGGAACTTGACCCGCGTGTCACCTCACGGTAGTCCGAGTACGAAGCAAGGATGTCATCAAGACACTGGAACTTGACCCTCGATGATGACAGTGCAATGGTGATGATGTTCTCCATGCCTGCACTGATTGCTTGGAATCCATGGTACATTAGCGTTACCTCTTTGTGATAGTTGGTACTAGTGTAGCCCGCACCAGGGGCACGCAGCTTTGTTGGTGACGGCAACATGCCATTGATGTGCTTGTTCTTACCGCCTCGCTTGCCTTGGTTCTTTCCACTGGAAATCTTCTTGGCTTGCTTGGCAGCGTACTCTTCAGGTGTATTAACTTTAGTCATTGGTGTTGTCCTTTGTACTTTCAATGCATGCATTGTCTACGTCGAAGTGAGTGGCGTCTGTCAGGTCGTATTCAAACGCCCTGCTGTGAACTCTGTTCTCTGCAAAGGTCTTCGCTTGTTCTTCGTTGTCTGCCTCGACGCCCTTCACCAAGAACTCTATCTTGCATTCGAGTGCGACTTCGTATGTATTCTTAAAGCTCAACTGGCACCTCGCAATCTACCCATGTGCTACCACGCTGGACTTGATACTTGTAGCACTCACCTGTTACGTAATGGCTACCGTCTTGCAGTAGTGAGTTGGATTCAATGAGGGGATTACGCTTGACGTATAGTGCCAAGGCCAAGGTGTCGGTCCCTTGCCATAGGTTCTCGGTGAACACCTCTTCACCATTGCCATCACCGTCAGACTTGCGGTCGAATCGACACAGCCTGTACGTATCAGTACGTGCAATCAATTCGTCGGTGTCTTGAGCGTCACGCTGTAAGCACCAGACATGAGCAAAGGAACCCTTCTCACGCTGTGCCCTGTAGAATAGGATGCGTGTACCACGGACGATCTCGTCGGCTCTCTCGTTGGCTGTCTCAATGCCATCCCCATCTAGGATAACATCAAGCCCACGTTGAATGACACCACGGTAAGCAGTGGCATGGAAGTACACGTCGCCGTCCGATGTCTCCATGAAGCCGAATCCCTTGTGAGGATTGTATCGCGTGACTTGCCCTGCCTCAAGGCTACTGACGTAGTACAGTGTACTCTTTTTGTGGGTCATCTTTCGTGCAATCTTTCCAGTCGGTAGCTTGAGCTTAGCCGACCGCTTGAGGTATCTCTTGGTATCATCTTCTACCGTATAGGTTGTATCGGTGATGGGATTTGGTTTGGCTAACTCTTGTAGAATCTCTTCGGTCAGTGAGGTGATGTCATTGGCTTGTGATGTCGTCGCTGTCACTACTGGCATTGGGATGTTGAGTTTGTTGTTCATTTGCTTTATCCTTTATTTCCACTGTAAATTACATGAACTGTATCAAGGTGCCACGCTTCTTCATTTCAAAAGCACTGCGTACCTTGATGGTAAAGTCTTTCACGTCAGTCGTACTGACCGCGTTGATAAGCCTGCCAGCTTTCCTCATGCATTCCTTGATGGCACCACGACGTGATGGTGCCCGTAGCTCAGTTACTAGCGTGAGTTCTAAGCCAGCAGGCAGCAGGGATTTCTTTGTCACCCTGTCTATTGGTGTGAACTTAATGGTGTACCTTACCATTAATACGGACTCGAATTACTTACAGCCCTGACCTCGTCATCAGTGAGCATGCTGCCCCACTTGTCAAGGAACTTCTGGATATGCTCAGCCCATGGTGTCTTGCCAAGGCATGTGTGATGAGTGGTGCCATCTTCAGTGTCGGTGTACAAGATGATGAATGATTGGTACACCCCTAGCTTCGGCTTGTTCCAGCGACAGTCGCCATACTCAGGTGATATGTCATCGGGTAACCAAGGGAACGATGTCTGCATCACCATGCGAACGGTGCCGTTCTTATGGCGTTCGATCCAGAATCTCTTGTAGCATCTCTTCACTCTGCCGTAAGGCCAACCCTTTACGACATGTGCATTCTCTTGTCCGCCTTCACATAGGTGGCGGGTTAGTGTGGTCGTGTCACTCATAGTGGTGTTACCTCCCATTCAACTTCAAGTCCGTCTCGTAATCTCTCACATGCATCGTATGCTTCGCTGACCCTCACTCCACCGATACCTACTTGGCATCGTGCAAGTGATGATAGCTTATCAATGAACAGTACAGTGGCGGGATGCTGACGGGCAGTGTCCCAGTCATGCGTGTCATTGATTACTGCAAGGCGGCGTGACAATTCATTGGTTACTGCCAGTGTGTTGCATGCATCTTGTACTGACAGTGCGATCTCTGCGTATCGCCTGTCATCTGGTGTGTCAAGTTTCATTTGCATTGTCCTCATTCAGGGTTGTCCGTGAAAAATTCAATGTATACTGCATCTCTCTTCGCTGCTTCGTCGTCTTCAAGGTACATATTCAGCACTGTATCGACAGCAAATTGCAATAGAATTTTAAGGTCCCAGCTATCGACCACAAGATCGGCTAGCTTTTCCTTCTGCTCGGGTGTTAGGTCATTCATTTGTATTCTCCTTAAGGTTTATAGTTAGGCGGCGAATTGAATAGCACTGCTACTCCCATGATGAAGCATCCGATAGCCGCTAGTGTGAACAGGTTGAGTGTTAGTACGATTTCCACTGTAAACTTCCTTGTTGATGTGGGAATAGTGATAGACCTAGAACCATGATGCGAGCATGCCATTGGGTAGCGTGCCTTCGTTGAGTCCCTTGATTAACTCAGTGGCTGCGGGATAGCTAGACATGCTACCCTTGTGGTACTTACGCTGAGTGAATGACCTGAATGGTATGGCTGCGGTCATGTCCCACATGCCAGCCCTGCTGTTCTTTCGTTCATTGAACCGTGCCATGTGATCGTACCATTCACAGTAGCATGGCTCGCCATTGAGGTAGCAGCACAGTGCGCTGGCTACGGCGGAGGGGGAGAAATACCCAAGGGATTCACAGATCATGTGAGCTAAGAGCCGAGGGTACTTGAGTGCCACCATCTCCCGTGTCCATCTGTTGTACTGAGGCACGACGAATGAACGATGCCTGTTGCGTAGATCCCTGGCCGATACGACATGACTACCATAGCCCATGTCGTATGAGTTGGCGGGTTCGAGTACGGCAACATCAACATCGGGATCATCATTGATGTAGAGGACAGCGAAGGAACCATAGAACGTAAGGCCCTTGGGTGTCTCGCCACTCCATGATACCAAGTGATTGGTAGTTCGTGCTGCATTGCGAGCGTGCCGAATCTCTCCAGTACCCTTGGGTCCATCACCTGAATCACTGCATTGAGAGCAGTAGCTGGTGTCATCGTGGGCGGTGAGTCCGTTACGCCATACTTCATCAGTCTGCTTGGCAGTAAGGCGGGTAGCATCTTTCTTCTCACCGAACGTGCCCTTGTCCTCGTGAGTGTTGTCGTTAATCTTGAGCCACTGTTCTTTATAGGGCTTGCTGTGGTCATGCCAGATATACATACGCTCAGTGTCAGTGTTCTTTCCATGGTCTGCAAAGCCACTGCCTTCACACCGAGGGCATACATGAGGGGTGAACGCCGTGATGGGGTCTTTGTCTGTGTCTTCGACGATGCCAACGTCCTCGATGTTACATGTGACGTATGGCTTGTCCTCACCTGGCGTACCGTACTCAACCCACACCTCGACTATCGGTGTTGGCCTGCCTGCTACCCATGGCCTGTCCCATGGTTCATTAGGATTTCCAATGGAAACCCATGCGTTTCTACCTGCGATTCCATACCGTGTCATGAGGTACGTGCTTGGCATGATGGTGCGGTATAGCATGCCGGGTGTCATTGACGCTGTCGTGTTAACCTTGGTTCTCATTTGCTTTGTCCTTACTCTTGGGGTTAGATGTCTCACTCATCTCTCGTAAACTAAACTTGATTGAACACAGTGGGCAGAAGTCCATTGCTCGTCTCTTGCAATTCTCGTAGCGTAACAGCTTCCAGCCCAATGATGTGAGCCATGAGCCTATAGCTTCGATCCTTGCTTCGTTGGTATCTACATTGTACCTCTCGAAGTCAAAGACTTGGCCGCACTTGCTGCATGTTACTCGGTCGATGATCTGTCGCATGATACTACCTTTCTAGTTTCATGTCATTAGTTTCTGCTGCTGATACAGCACGTCGTATGTTGTGACCTACTGATAGCAACCAGTGGCCTGCTACGTATGATGCCTCCCACCCTGTAGCGGTTAGTCTCTCTACTGCGTTGGCTCCGAGGGAATCCTTTATCCTGTACGTAGTACCATTGTAAATGAGGGTTGTTGACGCTGACATTAGTAGCTTCCTTCCTAGTATTCGCTGGGTAAAAGAACGGTGGTTACATTACGGAACGGCTCACATTCCCTGCCGTTATCATCAACGTCCTGCAATGCTTCAGTCAGTACATACACTGGCTGGATACCATCGCGTGTCTTGATGTCATACACTGACATGATACGGCTGCCATCCTTTAGTGCGGAACCATTCATTGCCTTGTCTGCAAAGCAGATGTTACCGTAGTCACCATGGAAGTGACGGTGAAGTAGTGAAGCAAGCTCGATGTTATTCTCGTACATCAGTTCATGTGCTGCCGGTGTTGCAACGAGGTGCTTGGATGAGAACAGTGGTACTATCTTAGTGATCTTAGTCATTTGCATTCTCCCTGGTTAAAGTGGTCCTCGTGGAATTCATCTGCCGTTGCGGCGTAGGTTCCTATGACTTCCTCGTCTTCTGTCATGACATCTACTATCAGTCCTTCGTGCGTCAATTGCATGACCATTACCGCGCCAGCTTCTTCGCCGTCTTTGTTAACGATTGTTATGGAGTATCTTTCTTCCTTGGTAGTCATTTGCATTTCTCCTTGCGTGTTAGTTGGCGTTAGTTTACAGTGGAAATGTTAGTTACCCCCAACCAGTATGACTGATCCTTTCTCAATCAGGTCGTCGAGAATGTAGTGTGTTTCATATATCATGTACGCCCATCGTTCGTGGACTGCATCGCCATCACCTCGTGTGCCAAGCATTGGTGCGGAAGTGAGGTCGCCTGTCTCACTGGGGTCTATCCATTCGAGTTCACTGTTGGCTATGAGATCCTCGAACCAGTAGTATAACTGACTGTCCGACCCCCACTCCATTCCAGGCATTTCTTCTGCGTCCATTGACCGCACTGAAATCAGGTCAAGCTGTTCTTGCTTATCCACAGTGAGGGTGAGTATGTTACGCTGACTTGATATGGAATGGTTCATGATTAGCCCCCTGTGCTTACGGTATTTACAGTGGAAATAGTAGCGGCGTATGGTGCCGAGGTCCACGGTGATGTGCGTACACTACAATGATACACTTCATTGAGTGCAGTGAATAGCTTGTCGGCTTGCCAGTCAACGTGCCGACGTGCTAGGTTAGGTTCGGCATACTCTCTCATGCATACACCAATGCCTTGATGCCATGCTTCACCTGCCGTATCCCATACGACAGTGATAAGCTCGCTTGCAAATACAGCGGCGGTGTCTCTGCTGTGATTGAAGTCCTTGATGTCGTACCCGTCATCGTTGTAGTAGGACCTGATGCGATCCATTGATGGGTACATAGAGCGAGACATACATTCAACTAGTGAAACGTATGCCTCATGGTATTCATGCTCGTCGTTAACGTCTAGGTCAAGTGAGTCGGATGACCCACCTGGACCCATTGACAGGTCAACGTAGACCAGCCGGTAATACTCATCCCATTGATTGGGTGTACTGGGAAACCAGTTTCCTCGGCCCATTTGCTTTCTCCTTCTTGTTAGATGCTGTTAAGATTTACAGTGGAAATTAGTTAAGAGTACCGAGTCGTTGAGCTATGTTGGTCAGCGCTGGTCGTGCCCTGAGGTAGTCTTGCATGTTCATGGTTGCAGTCATCATGCCTACTAGCGTTTGAATGTCAGGGTCACTACTGAAAGTTGTAGCTGGCTTACAATCATCACTCCATTGCTTGTAGTCCTTGCCCCATTTCTTTGACATGGTACAGATGGGCATGTTGTCGTTGAGATTGACGTGGTATGCCTGGAACTGCTGATCGTTCTCTGCTTCCATTACAGCACATGCATGTTCGTCACCGAATCCTTCCCAGCATTCACTGATCCAACAAAGGTAATCATCGAAGTCGTGCGGGTCATCGCCTCCCGCTTCTATCTCATTGACCATGCCCCACATGATGTACTCACTGATCTTCTGAGCAAGTGTGCCATCTAGCAGGAGGTCTTGTGAGGCCAGTAGTTCAGCGTACTTGTCCATGATCATGGTGTGGTATCCGGGCCAGTCATCAGCTATGTCATCCATGTCAATGACGTAGCCTCCCATTTGCGAGTGGCCCACTACTGGACGGTCCACTCGTATGTTAATGTAGCGGTCGAGTGTTCCTTCGTCTGCCGGTACTTGTTCATTTGCATCGTCACTCATTGTATTGTCCTTGTTTACAGTGGAAATGCGGGTGGAAATATAAAACATGTGGGACGGTGTGGTCGTGATGCTCCCCCCATTAAAGAAAGCATCGTACTCCATCCGTTCGTTATGCTACGTACACTATTGGAAAGACACGGCAATGTCAGCCGTGGTACATAGTAACTGCCCACATGGTGAGCAGGTGCCGTTAAGCACCATGATCTGCATGAGTGGTGAGAATTGAAAGGCTCGCCCTACATACAGGCTCTAGTTACTGCTGGCATTGGGGATGCACCATCAAGCCATTCTTCCACGTCTAGCTTGTGGCATTCAATCTTAAGCTTTGCCAGTGTTACAAACTCAGCCGGTACTACTAGACTGTATAGGCTAGGCATCATGTCGTCACCGAATCGAACACGACCACCGGGACCTGAACCATGCGGTGATATGCGGCGTGCCTTTTTCTCAAGGGTTATGCATGGTATGGGTGCTTCATTGTTTAGGTACGATGCCTTCATCACTGCCTCCCACTCATGGCATTGCTTCATACCATAGTAGTCCCATGGTGTTGAGTGAGGTGAGTACACTGCCACTGCGATGTAACCTATGGGTGGTAACTGAATGCTGTGTTCTATGCCGCTGACTTCGGACGTAATGATCTGTAGCTGGTCACGTGATGGGTTACGTGGTGTGTTAGGCATGCGATTGTCCTTCCTTATAGTATTCCATTGCTGTATCTACTGCCTTGAGCAGTATGTTAACTTGGTCGGAACCTAGCAGGCCCATGTATAGTTCTGTTGACACGCCCAATGTTTCTGCGATGTCGTTGATCATGTAGTTAGCCATGTCATCAATGTCGAATGCCACTGATAGGCTGTCATCTGCCTTGACTCTAACTAGAGCCAGTCTTACTGCCGGTCAGCCAAAGGTTTCAATGTCATCATCTTCGCAGTCGGCTAGGTCGCAAGCACTGCGGCCCATTAGTGGACCGTATCCCCATTCATTACCCTCGCCCCCTGCCTCAGTGTATTCTTCGATGTCATCCCTTAGCTTGGTGAGTTCCTTGAGCGTGATAGCGTGGTTGTTGTGTTGATTCTGTGACATCATTACTCCAATAGGTTAATGTTTACAGTGGAAATGTGAACGGAAATGTGAGTAGAAAAACACACCCCATGCCACGCCAAACCTGAGGGTAAGAAGGGTTGGCTTGCACTGCTAAGGATCGGGCAGGAAACCTAGCAGCGTGTGACACAGGGCATGTGCGGTACTAGTGACTGCTCTCTAGTACCATGCTTCGATGTACAGTACAGGTCATTGAGTTCATTGAGTTCATTGAGTTCGCCAAGGTTGGTTGCGTAGTAGAAGTAGAGCTTGGGTTTAAGCTGGACAGTGAAGAGGAGCCATGATTCTTTCCAATGTAAAGATGGTGGGGAACCCCTCTATTATACCATACATATGGCACCTTGTCAAGGGGGTGGTGGAATTTTGTTAGCGGTAGTAATAGAGTTAGCATGCGTCCATTGCTAGTCGCATGTCAGCAGCAGCTTTCATGTGACCATTCTGTTCGAGCCATTGAGCAGCGACGACCCATTGGTCTGATGGTGAGGGATCAACGAGTGCTGTCCTTGCTGGTGCCATTAGCTCGGTGAATTGCCTGTCGCTCACTGACCTATGAGGTGGTGAGTCAGTGCCTGATACGTGAGTACCAGAAGCTATAGGTACGGCAGCCAGGTGATTCGACGTGGCTCTTGTTGATCCCATGTCACGGTTAATGACAAGTCCAGTCTCTTTAGATGCGAAGGCAATGAGTGTCTGGTAACTGAAGTACCAGTCCCTATTGAATCCATCTGTGAACAAAGTTGCCGACCAGTCAGGCTGTTCACTGCGTGTGAATCTGAATGGTGCACGGTGTGGTATGTACATTGACATGTGTAACATCCTTGCATGTTTACAGTATTTACAGTGGAAAGAATCTACTGGCATCCCTGCTGGCATCCCTACTCATACTCAAGTGCTGCGGCGGCGTTGAGTGCTTGCTGTTCTACACGTGTCAGCTTATACCACCAGTGTGGTGCCTTGTCTGTGTTATCGGCATCGAGTCTACCATCGGGTGTCTCGACTGTACCATCAGGGGTGTCCGTTACATGGTCATGTCCGTCACCACCCAGCGGGGTAGCAGTGCCCGCCTCTACTGACTCTTGATGGATGCGCCATAGCTTACGGTAAAGCTTGTCACTATTCCTGTCCTCTTCAGGTAGGAACTGCTGGTATGATAGGCATTCGGCTGCCTCGTCAGCAGTGTATGAGGTGAGGTAGTAATTCATTGGGGTGGGTGGTAGCTCATCAGTCAGGTCAGCGGAAGGATCGTGTGCTGGCATTCCCTTGTCGTGAAATGTCAGCCGCTTTACCTTGATTACCTCGCAGACCTTACGCTTGCAGTCCCTTGCTGCCTGCCTCTTGACTGACGCGAATGTAATGCCATCCCCTTCCCACTCTTGAGGCAGTAGGTGTCGTGCATTGGGCAACGGTGCAAATGTGACTCGGAATCTACTAGTCTTCATTGTTCTTTTCCTCTTGTGTTAGTTGTCTGAATGTATCATCTGAATGCACCAATCATCATGGTCCCGTTCCCAGTAACCATCTTCAATGGAGTCTTCAATGTCGTCGGGAATTTCGCCGTTGGTGTGTTCTTCTATGAGTGCCCTGAAGAGTGCCTCTGCCTCTTCGGATGTGCTGAAAGAGTGCAGTGAAACTACTGTCCCTGTACTGTCAACCTCTAGTACATTAATTGTGTCCATTGTTCTTGTCCTCTGTGTCGGTACAGGCGTTGGTACTAGTATGTCATCAATTGAAATGCGGTAGTCAAGGTCGCGCTTATACTGGTGCAGTGCGTCGATGTCACCACCCTCATCAAGAGTAATATGGACAAAGACTTGCGTGACGATGGACTGTCCATTGGAGCTGCGAGTTAAGGGCTGGCTTTCCAGTGTAAACTCTTTGGTAACTGGTCGGCCATCTATCAGTGCGATGAAGTCATTGCGGTCCAGTGTTAGTCGAAGCCTAGCCATCGGTGTCCTCCTCTTCTACTATGTAGCCACTGAAGTCTTGTCCGAATGTCTTAGCGAGCCATTCATACCCAGCACCCTGGCTTGCAAAGCCTGACTCAAGGCAGGTGCCACAGTCATCTATGCTTACTGACCAAGTGCGAGGTTGGTCATTGATCTCCTGTTCTATGGCATCAATGTCAAGAGGGTCAGTCACTCGTTTGATGACCTGCATCTTGCCATCGGCTGTGATCATGCAGATCCTATAGCTGTTGTCATCGTAGGAGTACTTCAGCCAGTCATACACTACATGTATGTCCATTACATACAATGGACTGGGATCGTAGTGATCGAACTTAAAGAGTATGACATAGCGATAGCCAAGGCTATGCCGTTGCTTGATACGGTCATTGCTTGGTGGGTTGTCGGAAGGCGATTCATTAGTCATCATAGTCCTCGCTAGTGTATGGTGAGTCGGCATCGAAACAAGTATCACTGTAGCCTAGCCGTAACAGTATGGCTATTACATACGTCACGCCTCCCGGCATGGTGGGAATCAATTCATGCATCTGAACGTAGTTGTTCTCCATTAGCCAGTCATATATGACCATTGCATTGGAGAGCATGCAGTATCGGAAGTCGTCGCGATCTACACCTTCAGGGTAATAGAACCTGGATTGTTCAATGTTGCAAGCAGTCAGGCACCGAGCATACTCCTTTACGGCAGGTAGTATGACTGCCGGTAGTTTAAGAAAGGGCTGGTGAGGTATGACACCACTCTCAATGGTGCCAAGCCACTTTGCGATGTCCCAACCCTGTTCATTGGTCAGCGGCTCACCTTCAAGCTCATTGTAGTCACACCCACTGGGATTAGGGTGAGGGTATTTAGGTTTATGTTTCTGTTTAGTCATGG
>Ga0209403_10000256_pt1 | contig 86209 bp, 78 predicted proteins | sample ArcticOcean_MG_C_8_FD_187440 | JGI IMG/M metagenome (GOLD analysis project Ga0209403, IMG submission 187440) | Marine microbial communities from western Arctic Ocean - ArcticOcean_MG_CB11_86 (SPAdes) (version 2) | ecosystem: Environmental > Aquatic > Marine > Oceanic | place: Arctic Ocean...
GTGGAGCTCCGGCAGTCATCACTTTTACTGTATGATTAAATTCTTGGCGTTCAGCTTCTTCCGCGTTGACTATCATGGAGAGTACAATTGGCGCGCTACAAAGGTGGTCTACTCTGTAGCTTTTAATAGCGTTATAAATACTAGTTGCGTTAACGTTTCTTAGACAAATATTGATACCGTTAACCGCTGCGATCGCCCAAGGAAAGCACCAGCCATTGCAATGAAACATGGGAAGTGTCCATAGATATATTGGTCCTTGTAACATGTTCCACGCCAAAATATCTCCTATAGCGTTCATGTATGCACCTCTATGATGGTACACGACACCTTTGGGATTACCTGTTGTACCAGAAGTATAATTGAGAGAAATCGCATCCCACTCATTTTCTGGCAATGTCCAGGCGAAATTTGGGTCGCCGTTTGCGATAAAGTTCTCGTAGTTAGTTTCTCCTAATAACTCCCCGTCCGGGGCAAGGACGTCATCAATATCAATCACGATTGGGTTAGCTTCAGCAAGTTCTAGCGCGGTTTTTATAGTTTTCGAAAACTCACGGTCCGTAAATAGTACTTTTGCTTCAGCATGATCTAAAATGAATGCTATTATTGGTGCATCGAGCCGGGTATTTAACGCATTTAAGATTGCACCTATCATTGGAACACCAAAATGAGCCTCATAAAGTTCTGGTGTATTTGCACCCATAAATGCCACCGTATCACCTTTTCTAACACCTTTAGCTTTCAAGGAAGAAGCTAGGCGACGGGCTCGATCATAGGTCTCAGTCCAAGAGTACTTTCTGTCCCCGTGTACCACAGCCGTTAAATTTGGATAAATTCGCGAAGTTCGGGCAATAAAACTTAGGGGAGTTAGTGGTGTGTAATTGGTGTCGTTGGCTTCGAGGTGTTGTTCGTAAATATTTACTGGAGGGTTTAATACTGCCATGTCGCTCCTCCATGTAGCAAAAAAAAATCTTTCATTTTTCTAACACCAGACAACGACACCCTACGGTCAAAATTCTTTAATCCGCCGACGTGTCTAATTCTAGGGAGATGTTTTCGATTGGGCGCTTAATTTGTAGGTTTAGTTCCAAAGACCTCCGACACGGATGGTATATCTTTTTCCTCAACGGAGGAATTCGCCACTGGCATGTCATCCCAAGGGGATACGGGTATATTTTCTGATGTTTGAGAGGGCGAGTTGGTGGTGCTTTCCTCAGGAACAGTATTGTGTTTTCCAACCCGGGTTCGGGCTATCAAAACCATTTTTTCCAGTTCAGAAGTAGAGCATAGACCTAAATATATTGGGCTTTGCGGGGTAATACTAGATATGTTTCGATGTGTTTTTTCTCGCACAGCAGTGATTGTGGGTTTAGTAGTACCGATTAAACGACTAATTTGAGCATCACTTAGTTCTGGATGAGAACGCAACAACCAAGCTATAGCATCAGGGCGGTCCTGACGTTTTGAAATAGGGGTATAACGTGTCCCTTTCTGGCGTGACTTGGGTAAAGGTACAGTCGGCTTAGACATCTCAAGACGGGCAGAGGGATCTAACTCACATCGCTTGATTTCTTCCTTTATCAGCTGTCCATTAATGGTAGGATCTAGCCCTTGCATTCCGGGAGCAACTTCCCCGTCAGCGATAGCCTGCACCTCCAAGCCGTGCAGGCCGCAAAACTCAGAAATTTGCTCAAAAGTTAACATCGTATGATCGACGAGCCATACGGCAGTCGCCTTCGGCATTAGTGGCAGCGCCATTCTTTTAAATCCTAAAGTTACGTGGGGACGTTGATACGAACATGCGCGTTTCAACCTGAATAAATATACCGTTGGTACCGCAATGCGTCAAACATGAGGGGGTTAAAATCCTTAGTGAAATTTATCCGAGGGTGGGTTGATTAGCATGTCATAGCATAGCATAGATATGGCTTGGACGCAGGAGGGCAATAAATTGGACCTAAATGACCTAGAGCCAAAGAATGTAAAACCAAAACCTATCAATCTAGAAGTAAAGTCTATAGAAGCACTATACGATTATATTGGGGAACTGGAAGACGAGATAAACCGGACTAAGAACGAAATTTCTGCTAAGGAAGTGGCGAGAAAAGGAGCAGAAAAAGTTTTTAAAAAATAACTTAAAATTTAGAGACTTGGGGCTACGCTGTTAGTTAGGCTGTTATCCTCATAGTGTTTTGCTTTTCACTGCTTTGGGATCTGTTGCTGGGGCGTTTTATAGGTTTTTTCCCAAATAGCACTATTTTGATCAGATTTCTTTTTTGAGACCTAAATCTTGAAAACGTTTGTTGAATTTGGCTACCTGACCACCGCTATCCACTAATCGCTGCTCCCCGGTCCAGGCAGGGTGAGACTTGGAGTCTATGTCCAGCTTCATGGTATCGCCAGGTTCGCCCCAAGTGGAACGAGTTTGAAATTTTGTTCCATCCGTCATTACAACTGTAATTTCATGATAATCCGGATGAATTTCTTTCTTCATCAATTAACTCCTAGCAAATTGGGTGAGTTATATACAGAAACTGTTGTTTCGGTGCAAGGGTCCAACTTTCAAATATTAGCCCTCTTTGGTCCCTAAAAATTTTGCAGAGACACTTGCAGCTAAGACTAGAAACATTAGTAGCGCACCAACAAAGAATGGCCAATCTTTACCAAGAAAAACGAATACATAACCGCTACCCATAGGACCCATTGCCCGTGCCAATGTCGAGGCCGAGCGGCCTATCCCTAGAACAGTTCCTTGGTCTCTATTTGAAACCTGCAAGGACAGGCGACTGGACAAGGCCGGAGAAGCCAGGCTAAAGCCGTAGGTTACAATAGCCATGGCGATCAGCAAAAATCCCAGCGTATCAGAAAACGGGATCATTACGAGCCCTATTAATAGTGCCACGAAACCCTGTTGAATTAATGCTGGTTCACCCCATTTCTTCGACATGGGACCCACAATGGTTCCTTGAACGATAGCGCTGATAATCCCTGTATAGGCAAAAATATAGCCGTTTTGAGCTACCCCCCAGCCAAAAGTACGTTCCGTCCACATTGCAAATGTGGCTTCCAACGCGGCAAATACAAATACTGCCATGAAAGTAAGGATAAGGGTAATCCGGACTTCGGGTCGAGAGATAGTGAGGTTAAGTTGGGTCCAGCGTTCGGTTGAAGTCTGTCTCGATATATCCGAACGCAACTCCAGTGTCAGCGATTCTTTGAGAAATATAGTTGCGAACATGAGTGCCAAGCCCGAGAAGCCGGCTGCAACAAGTGAGGGTAAGGTAAAGTTTGTATTTGCAATATCACTTCCGGCTAATATTCCGCCAATAGCTGGACCTGCAATAAATCCTAATCCGAACGCAGCACCAATTAGCCCCATTCCCTTTGCACGGTCATTCTCGCTGGTAATATCAGCCATGCTAGCAAATGCGCATGAAATACTGCCCGCCATAATTCCGCCCCAGGCGCGCGCTAAATATAGTGAACCGAGGTCGGGCGCACCTGCAAGCCAAACATAGCCAAGAGCCGTGCCAGCTAAACTAATAAGGAGAATTGGCCGCCTGCCATGTTTGTCACTTAGCGATCCCCAAAGCGGCGCTGAAAAAAATTGTGCAAAAGAATATGCCGCCATTAATAACGTAACTTGATCGGGTGATGCATCAAAATGTTCACCATAAAATGGCAGTAATGGAATAATGATCCCGAAGCCGACCAGATTGATAAATACTATAATAAATAGGATGAGCATACTTAGAGATCTACTTTAATGTGAGAAATTTTCTCACCGCTGAGTGAGTTTTAATTCTATTCGGCGATTCCGAATATAGGCTTCCTCTGTATCCCGCGGATCGATTGGCTGAAATTCACCAAATCCTGTTGCCGCCAAATTAGTGGGTGAGATGCCCCGTTGTACAAGAAATTTGACGACTGAAATGGCACGAGCGGTTGATAACTCCCAGTTTGAGGGGAAACGTGTTGTTCTAATAGGGATCTGATCAGTATGACCGTCTACTCTTAAAATCCAATCGATATTTTTTGGAATTTTAACCGTGATAGCTCTTAAAGTACCGGCAAGTTTCTGAATTTGCTTCTGTCCCTCATTTTCTAGCTGATCTGATCCTTTGCTAAAAAGAACTTCTGATTGGAAAACGAAACGATCTCCAACAATGCGTATACCTGGTTGAGAGCCGAGCACATCGCGTAATCGTCCAAAAAACTCAGAGCGATAACGGGCGAGTTCCTGTACCTTGCTGGCAAGAGCAGCATTTAGGCGTTTACCCAAATTGGCAATCTTAACACGCCGCTTTTTTGCAATTTTTTCAGAAGCTTCAAGGGTATTTGCGATCTGTAGAATTTGCTTCCTAAGTGCGGCAACTTGTTTGTTGAGAAGCGCTATTTGCGCGCGAGCTGTCTGAGATAGTTTTTTCTCAGTTATGAGTAGTTCGTCATTATTCGAGACTTTTCTGAGCAATTGGGTGACTTTTTCTTCTAGTTCTTCTCGAAGAGCTTTTAACGACTCAACATCATTTCGAAGTGCGTTAATCTGAGTTAATTGGCTCTCAATTATTTCCTCATTTGCGCCTAAATTGGAAAGCGAAAGCGCTAATTCGTTTTTAAGATTAGTAGCCAGTTCTTCTGCTGTTTTGGCTTGGAGCTTGAGGTTTTTGACTTGTTTTTTGAGATCATCACTTATTGAGATGGAAGCCTGAAGTTCGTCTGATAATTTTGCTGTACTTGCCCTAAGATCCTCATTGGCTTGACGCTCCAAACTTAACAGATCGGCCAAGTCCGATACTTGAACTTGTAAACGTTCCAGGGCTTCATCACGCCCCGTTAACGCGTCATTCAAGAAAAACTGGGCGATGACGAAAACCATCAAAAGAAATATAATTACCATCAGCAAGGCTGCTAGTGCATCAACAAAACCCGGCCATATATCCGTGCGGTGCTGATTTCTACTAATCATAGTAGGCCAATAGTTGCGCCTTTATTTGGTGTTTTTGAAACTGGCTGCAATAGTTCGAGCTAATAGTTTGATCTCACTTCGTACTTGCTTGATCAAATCAGCTCGTCCAGAGGATAACTCTTCCAATAATCTGGAAACATATACCTCTATATTTTGAATATTGTCCTGGGTTACCTCATCCAGGCTACTACTGCTATTTAGATTATTTTCGGCGAGTTGATCAAGAACCAGTTGCAGATCGGTTTGGTTTTTAGCGAGGCTGACTAAAATATTCTGTTCCGCCCGCATTTGATCTCCCAGTGTGCTAAGTCCATCGGTAAGTTTGATAAGATTGGTGCTACTTGCAATGTTATTTTCTTCCCCGCGAACCAATGTCCTCTGAAGGTTTTCGAGGCTCTCTGCTGTTTGTTCGAGGAGAGCTTGAACATAGGCGGGCACAGATGCCTCTCCGTCGGTGGTCAATGCGCCAGAAGAAAGACGAGTAAGGCTGGACAGCCATTCTTCCAAATCGTTATAAAATCTGTTCTGAGCTTGGCCGGCCTGAAGGTCTAAGAAACCAAGAACGAGTGAGCCCGCTAAACCGAAGAGGGAAGATGAAAATGCTGTGCCCATACCATCTAAAGGCGCGGCCAGACCTCTCTTTAAATTTGAAAATACCGCGGTAACATCATCACCGCCGACGTTCAAACCACTAATGACATTTCGGATAGATCCAACCGTTTCTAATAACCCCCAGAAAGTACCAAGCAAGCCTAAAAAGATTAGAAGTCCAATGGTATAACGTGACAAGTCCCGCGATTCATCTAGCCTTGAAGCAATGCCATCGAGAAGTGAACGCATCGATTGAGCGGAAAGACTGAGTGTATCCTTTCGGTCACCCAACATGGTTGCCATTGGAGCTAGTAAGCGCGGATTTCTAGCCAACGATAGACCGGGTAAATTTTTTCGAAATAGTTCTATCCAGGTGACTTCAGGAAAAAGAACCAAAACTTGGCGCAAATTATAAATTATTCCTAAAAATAGAACACCAAGTATAATGCCATTTAAGAATAAGTTTGCCTGAAAAGCTCGTTCTAGGGGGGAAATTAAAAATATGCCCATCACAGCCAGCGCCAAAATGAACAACACCATTCTAACGACGAAGCGCTGGGGAGAAGTCACGCGTTCACTCCTGGAGGTCCTCGCAAGAGTTTAAATTAAATCTAACGACCCAAAAACTTAGTTCTTCTTGTATTTGCCTATTGCCTAATAACACGTAGATCAACTCTGTTTGGTAATCCAGAGGATACTTTGTTGCCCAATGCTCTAACATCGATCCGTGTGCCCCGAACTCCCTTTTCTATTAGGTATGAGCGAACGGCCAAAGCTCTCGATAGTGATAATCGCCTTGCTTTATTAGCAGCCATTTTGTTTTCACCAGCATAAGCCATCAACTGCATGCGTACATCTTTTTTACTGTTTAATTTGGTTGCAATTAGGTCGAGGGCTTTCCGAGCGCTCGAACTCAATTGCGAACCTCCAGGAGTAAACACCACGTTCACTGAGTTTTTACTAGCAACAGCTTGGGGCAGTGCAGCTTGTTGTATCTCTTGGGGTTTTGACACGACAGGTGCTGTCTGTTTCAATGTTACTTCATTCGGTGTTGGGGTAAGCTTTGAAACATTTTTCGATGATGGAGGTGCAGGTAAAATAGTTGGAGGTGGCGGCATGTCGCCGGTCTTCACGTTTTGCTGTTTCAGGGCTAAATCTGAAATTTTGGGTGTGATTGGCTTCGGATTATTTTTAGTTTTAGGTTTAATTTTGGTGGCCGTTTTTGTAGTGGACGGTTTGTTTTTCGTAGTCTGTTTTGAACTAGGAACTTTTCGCTTTATAGCTGCCAATTTACGTTTTGATATGGCGGTGCGTTTGTTATAATTCCGAGGCGAGGTCGATTTAAAGCTTAAACGTTTTATTTTCTTTGCCGCCTTTAGTTTTGGGGCTCGATTTATCAAAAAACTGCTGACAGGGGTTTTCTTTGGTGGGCTGAGCAACTGGCTGCTGGGGTTAGAAAAGTTCGACAACCTCCTCGCAAAGTTTTTTGGTTTAGGTAAGCCGGAGACACCGACATGCGGGGCAAATCGACTAAGGCTTCTAATCTCATCGAGAATGCTTAGATCTACCAAAACTTGATTGAAATGATCCCAAGGCTTTAACTGAGCTTGAACCGTTGAAGGGGTTATAAATATTATGGATATGACAGAGACGACAAATACGACAAATACCCACAAAAGCCAACTGCCTCGCCTAAATTTATTGCGCCACTTCATGGTTTAATTTCTCCCTTAACTATTGCATCACCAGAGGTCCAGCCCGCACCCCTACACACGACCATTGAGGATAAGGTAGGTAGTTTGCAAAATGACTTCAACATAAACAAGCCTCTCAATGCAGACGACGGGTGGAAAATAGCATGACCACAATGGATATACCTTGAAATCTGCCACTTTCAAAGATTTTTGATATGATATGATAGGATCAATATGTGTTTAAATTATGGTTAGAGAGAAACAACTTTAGGTTAGGCTATTTTCTCGCGTTAAATATCATATCTAACAGCGGTTTATGTAGAACTGGATTGGCGGCGACGATGCTACCCGTATCTAGCATTTTGTCTTGTCCGGTAAGGTCACTTACAATGCCCCCAGCTTCCCGGACAACTAAGATCCCTGCTGCAATATCCCACGGCTTTAATCCACTTTCCCAGAATCCATCAAATCTTCCGGCAGCCACGTAGGCTAAATCTAAAGCCGCACTGCCAAAGCGGCGTATACCTGCAGAAGCTGACATCACTGCGCCGATTTCCTTAAGAGAAGTCTCGTGGTCAAAAGGTGTACCACGGCCATTAAACGGTATACCCGTGGCAAATATAGATTGGGAAAAGTTGGTTCGAGCCGAGGCTCTAATACGGCGATCATTGAGGAATGCGCCTTGGCCTTTTTCAGCCCAAAATAGTTGCTCATTAATGGGGTCTAATATTACGCCAGCCGTGATTTGGCCCGATTCTTCAAGGGCTATACAAATAGCAAAATGAGCAATGCCGTGGACGAAATTAGTGGTCCCGTCAATGGGGTCGACGATCCAGCGACAATTAGAATTATGACCTTTAATTTCACCTGCCTCTTCCATTAAAAATCCAAAATTTGGGCGGGCACGAGTAAGTTCTTCTTTAAGTATTCTCTCCGTTCGAATATCCGCAGCAGTTACAAAATCGCTAGGTCCTTTCTGGGATACTTGAAGTTGGTCAACTTCACCATAATCTCTTTTGAGACGAACAGAAGCTTTGCGGGCTGCTTGCTTCATTACGTTAATAATTGCTGATTGTAGGGCCATGTGGTGTTTGTATCCCGAAAAATTTTAAATGGTCCAAGCAGATTGGTAAATGATCCTTAGTCTTTAGCCCGCTCAACGTAACATCCGTCTTCCGTTGAAATAACGATGCGTGAACCGGATTCGATATGTGGCGGAACCATAGTGCGAAAGCCATTTTCTAGGACAGCCGGCTTGTATGAAGACGCCGCAGTTTGACCCTTAACTACCGCATCAGACTCCACGACTTTGAATATTACATGAGGCGGTAACTGCACCCCTATGGGATCCTCTTCAAATGATTCTATTTTTACCTGCATGCCTTCTTGCAGAAACGTCACTTGTTGTTCACCAATTAAATCGGCGTGAAGGGAAACTTGTTCAAAGGTGCTTCCATGCATGAACGTGTACATATCATCATCTGCAAATAGGAATTGATAATCGTTCTGTTCCAAACGGGCGCGGTCGACCGTTTCAGATGCGCGAAAGCGCTCATTCAATTTTGTCCCATCGCGAATATCCTTCAACTCCACCTGAGCATATGCACCGCCTTTTCCCGGCTGGGTATGCTGAATTTTTACTACTCGCCATAAACGGTTTTGGTGTTCTATCACCATACTCGGACGGATCGCATTACCGTTGATTTTCATCGCAAAAAACTATTACATTTAATTGGAATATTAAGGGCAGGGAACCTATCAGGTTGACTTTATTGCTGCAATGGGTTTTGGGAACTTGGTTCCCGGTAAATACCAACCTCCACAATTAAAAATGATCTAATTAGCGATTATAGTGTTTATTATAGTGTTTAAAGGAAAGAGTAGAGCCAAGCATCGTTATTGTTTATTGAACCATCTCTGAATCATTCAATACCAACCTAAAATAGACGATATTCTATTTTTCAATAGCCCTATTTTATCAGAATTAATTAGTCTAATTTTCTGACGATTGAATAATTTGATTAAACTCTTTAATGGCTGCGGATGGACCTAAGGGATGATCCCAAACAGCTGATACAACGGCCAGAAAATGGGCACCAGCGGAGACCAGTGTTGCACAATTCTCCGGCCTAATGCCGCCAATAGCGACACAGGGGATAGTCGTGATGGTGTTCCACGTTGTTAAAATATCCGAAGAGGGTTGTCCCTTAGAAATCTTTGTTTTTGTCTCGAAAAATGCACCGAATGCAACATAGTTGGCCCCTTGTTCAGCCGCTCTCATGGCTAGATCAATGGAGTCGAGACACGTTACCCCGACAATGGCATCTTTTCCCACGAGTGCTCGAGTTTTCTCATACGACGTATCAGATTGTCCTACATGTACGCCATCGCATCCCGTGTTGGAGGCTAGCTCTGGGTCATCATTCAATATGAATGCGACATCCCTATCTTGAACTGTTGGTCGCAGGATCTCTATTGTCCGTGCCAACCAGTCTCGAGAAGCATTTTTAACACGTAGTTGCACGCATGCAACGTTACCAGCATCAATAGCAGCGGCAAGGTGAGCTGAGAATACATTAGGTTCCATAATTTCGGGCGTAATCAAATATAATTTGCAGCCGTTGTTAGACAATTTGACTTCCTCTTGTCGAATTTTACATTCAGTCTGAGTAATTGGGTGTAGAAAAGCCGATGGTAAGGGTTTAAGAATAAGGGTTATTAGGTCACGGCCCAACTGAAACCGTCGGGTCTATGGTCTATATTTAAAATCCTCTTTTTAGCACCCATCTATAAAGTAGTATTATTCTTTTACCGGTTCTAACCAGCTTAAGTATGAACGTGATATAAGTATTTTAATACAGCATTTTTCTACGAATACGTAATCAATAAATTTTCGTCAAACCAATATTTTTATTATGTTTTTTCTAGATTAAAAGAAGTTTATGATTACGCTAATACCAACAATTATTTGCGTAGGGGCCTTAATTGTTAGAGCAGGTTACCCATGGCTTTAGCAGTGTCGATCATTCGGTTTGAAAAACCCCACTCATTATCATACCAACTCATCACTCGGACGAACTGCGACTCTATTACCTGGGTTTCCGCTAGGTCAAATATTGAACTATGCGGATTGTGGTTAAAGTCTACAGAAACAAGAGGCAGTTCATTGGTGCTTAAAATTCCTTTTAGTTTTCCTTCGGAAGCATCCTTTATAGCATCGTTTACGGAATCAATATCGGTTGCTTTAGTCGGAACAAATTTAAAATCAATTACCGAGACGTTTGGCGTGGGCACCCGTATGGATGTCCCGTCTAGCTTACCCTCCAGTTCTGGTAAAACTAGACCAACAGCCTGGGCTGCACCTGTTGAGGTTGGGATCATCGAAACGGAAGCGGTCCGGGCCCTATGAAGATCGCCGTGCAAAGTGTCAACTGTTCGTTGATCCCCGGTGAATGAATGTATAGTGGTCATAAAACCCCGTTCTATCCCCATCGCCTCGTGCAATACGTGAGCCACTGGTGCAAGACAGTTGGTTGTGCATGAAGCGTTGGAGACAATCCGATGATCTGGGGTCAGCTTATCGCTATTGACGCCATATACAACGGTAATATCGGCTTCTGAAGCTGGCGCGGAAATCAGCACCTTTTTGGCACCGGCATTAAGGTGTGCTGATGCAGCTATTTTGCTAGTAAATAGGCCGGTGCATTCGAGTGCAATATCAACGCCCAATTCCTCCCACGGAAGCTTCAAAGGGTCTTTCTCCGCAGTAACCTTAACCGGCCTGTCATCAACTAATATATAATCACCTTCCACTTCTACATTATGAGGGAGTATGCCGTGGATGGTATCAAATTTTAGCAAATGAGCATTGGAATTAGGGGGGCCTAAATCATTTATGCAAACTACGTTTATGTCTTTGTCATCGTTCTCTAGTATGGCCCTGTAAACAAGTCTCCCAATCCGACCAAAACCGTTTATCGCAATTTTAAGCGCCATTATATTCTCCGTTTAAGGTGGAAAACAAAATTCGAAATTTATAAATGTGAACCCATTCGAAGTGTCTTCTTTAACTCCGGCGCAAAATTGGCATGAAAATTAGACACGTCAACCGTGAATTTTAAAATACTTTTGTAACACTTGTGCAGTTGACGGCATCATAGCCCCCAGCATATTGTACTTTGTGGCAATTAGGAATGACGTAACCGTGGTAATTGATCCATCTAAACGCTCTTCTGCTCAAGTGTCTCCAGTTGAAAAAGCAAAAATGAGGCTTGAAATAGCTTTGGCTAGCCTTGAAGAAGTTTTGAAGGAAAAAGTAGCCATTGCTCCAGAGACTGATGACCTTAGCAAAGATCTCGATACAGCTAAACGGGAAACAGCAGATTTACAAATGAAAAATCTCACCATTGCAACGCGTCTAGACAAAGCCATCGATAAAATGAAGATAATAACGGGTGATTGATAAAAATGGCTCAAGTCACCGTTACAATTAATGACCGGGATTATGAAATAGCCTGTGATGATGGTCAAGAAAATCATCTAATTAAACTGTCTCAATTTGTTGATAAACGGTTAAGAGAATTGACTGATGCAATCGGTCAAGTTGGTGATGCTCGATTACTTGTGATGGCAAGCTTATTGTTAGCGGACGAGTTGTCTGAAGTTTATACGGAACTGGATTCATCGCAGAATCAACAGCTAACAAGCAGTAACTCTACTTCCAATTTCGGCCTGAATAGTGACGACCTGGACCTTTTTACCTCTAAAATAGAAAATATTGTTGAGAACCTCCAACAATCAAAACGAAAATTTAGTTAGACGCTTTAGGGATTGTAAGGCCTATCATTTGTAGGGCTAAAAATAGTAAATAAAGCAAACTATTGTTCTTTCATTTCAGGTATCATACTGAAAATATTGTCTAAATCTTGGTCTCGTCGGGACCTTGTTAAAAATTTGATTAAGTCTGCAATATTCTTCGTGTCACTGTTTTAGGGCCCTTTGTAGGGGGCTAGGGTTTAACTTGGGAAAAACATTAAAAAATGTCCGATTATTAGATCAAAAGCGCCGAATGCGTAGAATTGCGCTTGAACGTCGGGCAAAATTAATCGCATCAATGGACACCTCTAAATCGGCCGAATTGTTAAAGGCAAACGTCATATCATTATGTAAGCCGTCACCAAAAACATCTATTGCTGTTTATTGGCCGTTTCGTGATGAGATAGACGTCACACCTTTACTCAACCAACTTAATTCTATGGGCTGTAATTGTTTATTGCCAGTTATTATGCGACGTAAAGAACCTTTGCAATTTTGCGAATGGAAACCCGGTGACATTTTACAAGTTTCTCGGTTTGGCACATTGGAACCCAATTTAACTCATTCTACGGTTACACCGGAAATACTGATTACTCCTTTATTAGCATTTGACAGTGCTGGATACCGGCTCGGTTACGGTGGAGGATATTACGACCGCACCCTAGCAGAATTACGTAAACATTTTAGTATTTTTGCTATTGGTGCGGCTTATGGCTGTCAGAAGTTTGAGAGTATTCCCCACGATCAATTTGATCAACGCCTCGATGTAGTGGTTACAGAAAAAGGTGTCCACCATATTAGCAAAGATTAAAGTACGGAATGGCATGAAAATTATTTATTTGGGTGATGTGGTAGGTAAGTCTGGTCGAACGGCTGTAATGAAGCACCTTCCGATGCTACGGGAAAAATATAATTTTGACTTCTTAATACTGAATGGCGAAAACGCTGCTCATGGTTTTGGTATTACCCCGAGGATTTGTGAAGAATTTTTTGAGGCGGGAATTAACGTGATCACACTTGGAAACCACGCTTGGGATAAGCGTGAAATTCTGAATTATATTCAAAAAGAAAATCGATTGATACGTCCACTAAATTATCCCGAAAATACTCCTGGTAAAGGGTCACAATTATACAAGACAAGATCTGGTGATAAGATATTTGTCGCACAAGTCATGGGTTGTTTGTTCATGAAACCGCTAGAGAATCCATTCAATGAAGTTGAGAGATGTTTGAGTAAAATCACCTTGGGTGTGGATGTTAATTGTATAATTTTGGATATCCATGCCGAAGCAACGAGCGAAAAGATGGCCATGGGGCAATACTTGGACGGCCGAGTTTCAATGGTGATTGGTTCTCACACTCACATTCCAACGGCAGACACACAAATCTTGCCCGGCGGAACTGCTTACCAAACGGATGCCGGGATGTGTGGAGATTACGACTCGGTCATTGGTATGAAGAAAGAGCCTTCGGTCAACCGGTTTGTGCAAAAATTGGATAATCAACGGCTGGAACCTGCAGAAGGGGAGGCAACTGTGTGCGGGGTATTATTGGAGACGGACGATATCTCAGGCTTAGCCGTTCGAGTACATGCCATCAGGGTAGGCGGCCGATTGACTGCGACAAAAGACTGCATAGCGTAGGTTTGGAACTGCCCATCGGCGCGTTGGTCCTTTGTATCTTTGTACTTTAGGCCTATCATAATGTGCTTCCAGCAATAACGGAAACTTGTGGTAATTTATTTTTTTGTAAGCGATAGACTGTAATTTTAAAAAGGGGAACGAAATAGTTCAATTTACTTAACAAACTCAGAAGACGAGTTCCTGTTTGGAGACGCAAAAATTTACTGAGTCCGGTGACTCAAAAATCTGTGCCAAGTTAATAGTAAATTCTTCTAACTAGTTCTTTAGGAAAAAATATGGAAAAAAATGATAAAAAACAAACACTTGAACAACTGTAGTGCGTATCGGAACTCCCATTTCCAGAACCAGAGATGCTTCCTGAAGACCTCCAAAAATATATGCATGTTTGTGAAGAGAAACTCGGATTTGTCCCAAACGTCATCAAGGCGTTTTCCTTGCGTCCCGAAAAACTTCGTACTTTCATTTCCAAATACAACGAATTAATGCTGAATGATGACACAACTTTAACACGCCTTGAACGAGAAATGATCGCGGTGGTAGTTTCTTCCTATAATCATTGCGCCTATTGTGTTACCTCTCATTCTCAGGCTGTCCGAGAGTACTCTAGTGATCCTGTGCTTGTGGACATCTTGGTTACAAACTATTGCGCAGCGGAATTAACAAACCGTCAAAGAGCCATGCTGGACTACGCTTGGAAAATGACCGCAAATGTAGCCGAGACCGGTAATGCCGAGCGGGAGCTGCTATTTGATGCAGGGTTCACGGCTGAAGAAATTTTCGATATCACCGATATTGTAGCCTACTTTAATTATACAAATCGGATGGCCCATGGTCTCGGTATACAGCCCAACAAGATTTATTTTGGTTTGAACAGGCAAGAGGCTGGAAATAGCAGGAATTAGGGAGTTTTGGCATGGGCTGAAATCTTTCATGGTTTAAAAAACCTGAGTCGCCCCAATCTCGCCACATTGCCCCGATAGCAGGGGAGCAGTATATGATATTTATTGGTCATACGGACGTGCGTTGCTCAGCGAATCATGTTAATGAGCCAGCTGTCTTTGAACCAAAAATCAGCGAGAACGATGGCAGGTCACTCTCAGTTCAAGAACATTATGTATCGCAAAGGTGCGCAAGATGCGAAGCGTGCCAAGATATTCTCGAAACTTATCCGTGAAGTCACGGTGGCAACTAAAACAGGACTACCTGATCCAGAAATGAACCCGCGGTTAAGGACTGCTGTTTTGGCAGCCCGAGCGGCCAATATGCCCAAAGACAATATTGACCGCGCAATTAAGAAGGCTGTTGGCGGCGATGATGGGGAAAATTTTGAAGAGATACGTTACGAAGGATATGGACCTGGAGGTGTTGCGGTAATCGTTGAGGCACTTACTGATAACCGTAATCGGACGGCCTCAGAAGTTAGGGCAGCTTTTTCCAAGTACGGTGGAAGTTTGGCTGAAACTGGTGCCGTCAGTTTTTTGTTCGAAAGGGTGGGCCTGATAAATTATAATTTGGACAAAGTTGGTGATGACTTAGTCTTTGAGGCCGCCCTGGAAGCTGGAGCCCAGGATGTGGAATCGGACGGCCCCACGCACAATATTTACTGTGCCCCGGATGATTTCAGTGTGGTTAGAGATGCGCTCGAGAAAATTCTCGGAGAGCCTGACATTGCGCGCCTCGACTGGCGTCCCCAGAATACCGTTCCGGTTGAGGACACGGGAGCAGAGCAACTAGTTAAGTTGCTCGAGACTCTTGAAGATAATGATGATGTACAACGCGTCGCTGCCAATTTTGATATTGCCGATGAGGTGATGGCGCGTCTAAGTGCTGGGATATGAATAGGTGAAAGGGACTATAAGGTTTCTTGGTATAGATCCTGGTTTGCGTAACACCGGCTGGGGTGTCATTGAAGCCTGTGATAATATTATTTCACATGTTGCCGACGGTAGGATTGTCAGTAAAGACAAGGCCCCTATGGCGGACAGGCTGCTGCAAATTTTTGATGGCCTCGAGTGGGTGATTAACACTTACAAGCCAGAAGAAGTGGCGGTAGAGGAAACCTTTGTTAATGTCAATGCAGCGTCAACACTAAAGCTGGGGCAAGCGAGGGGAGTGGCAATGCTGGTGCCTGCAAGGTTTTGTCTGCACGTTGCTGAATATTCTCCCAATAAGATCAAGAAGTCGGTTGTTGGGGCTGGGCATGCAGCCAAAGAACAGGTGCAAATGATGGTGAAAATGCTTTTACCAGATTGCTTATTGGATTCTGAAGATGCTGCCGACGCTCTGGCTGTTGCCATTTGCCATGCTCATCACCGGGATTTGGTTCAAATTACAATGCAAACATCGGGAGTTGATGCATGATCGCACGCCTCACAGGTCTGCTTGACCACTCGGTTGAGGGTTCGGTGATTATCAACGTTGGAGGAGTGGGTTATCTGGTATTTTGTTCTACAAGAACATTAGAACTCCTTTTAGCTGAGAGGAAAATGGTCAGCGTCTACATTGAAACACATGTACGAGAAGACCATATTCATCTTTACGGTTTCATTGATCAGTTAGAGCAGGAGTGGTTCAAGCTCTTGACAACGGTCCAGGGTGTTGGGGCGAAGGTTGCTCTTGCAATCCTCTCAGTTATCGCCCCCGAAACCTTGGCGCAGACAGTAGCTGCGGCTGACAAGGCTGTGATTAGCCAAGCGCCTGGTGTTGGACCCAAGCTCGCCAGCAGGATAATTAGCGAATTGAAAGACAAGATCGGTGATTTGGACATTAGCATCGGTCCTTTTGATTCTGGGATTGGTTTAAAAGCAGATATGATTAAAGGTCCCAATGCCAATCAAGCGACAGCGGATGCAGTTTCCGCTTTGGTTAATTTGGGCTATGGCCGTAGCGAGGCATATACAGCCGTTGCCCAGTCTGTGCAGAGGCTCGGGGATTCAGCAGTTGTGGAAATGTTGATCAAAGACGGCCTCTTAGAACTAGCTGCGTTTAGGCCAGGAGATCCCCAGTAATGGTCGATGACCGCCTCATCGCGGGTAGTGAGCAACTTGATGACACCAGCGAGAAAAAAATTCGCCCTCAAGAACTGAACAGTTTTATCGGTCAGACCCAGGTTCGGGAAAATTTGAGAGTGTTTGTGGATGCAGCACGGGGGCGAAGCGAGGCCATGGATCACGTGCTTTTGCACGGTCCTCCGGGACTAGGCAAAACAACTCTCGCCCAAATTATTGCTAGGGAGCTCAAAGTTGGTTTTCGGGCCACGTCCGGCCCAGTGATAGTTAAGGCAGGTGACCTCGCTGCTATACTCACCAACCTACAAGCCCACGATGTCCTATTCATCGATGAAATCCATCGTCTCAACCCAGCGGTGGAAGAAATTCTTTATCCGGCGTTGGAAGATTTCCAACTTGATCTCATTATTGGCGAGGGCCCAGCGGCGCGCTCCGTCCGAATTGATCTACAGCCATTCACGCTTATAGGGGCAACTACCCGTTCGGGACTAATCACGACGCCGCTTCGAGATCGCTTTGGCATATTATTACACCTGCAATTTTATGACGTGGAAGACTTGAAAGAGATTGTCCAGCGAAGCGCGGCTATACTTGGTGTAAATCTCCGGGAAGAGGGTGCGAGGGAAATTGCTAAAAGGGCTCGCGGCACCCCTCGGGTCGCTGGGAGGCTCCTTCGGCGGGTAAGGGATTTTGCTGCGGTATCTGGAATTGACTCAGTAGATGCTGAAGTTGCGGATATGGGGCTAAAAAAACTGGAAGTAGACGCTAGGGGGCTCGACGCTCTGGATCGGCGTTATCTAGCGTGTATTGCCAATAACTATGCGGGGGGACCGGTAGGTGCGGAGACTTTGTCAGCCGCTTTATCAGAAGAACGGGATACGATTGAGGAAGTAGTTGAACCATATCTTATTCAGCAAGGGCTACTCATGCGGACGCCTCGAGGCCGTGTGCTGGCTGAGGGCGCCTACCATCATATAGGTGTAAGCGCACCTAAGAACATTCACCAGTTAGAATTGCTGGCTCAAGATGGGGAAAGGAGTGAATAAAATCGACGTGCAAAAGGGTAGCTTCAGGAGCGCAGGTTTTCACACGCTTCCGGTTCGTGTTTACTATGAAGAAACGGACGCTGCTGGCATCGTTTATTATGCTAATTATCTGAGATTTGCCGAGAGGGCGCGTACCGAGCTATTACGTGAAATTGGTGTTGCCCATGAAAGTATCAAAAACAAATGGGGCGTGGAGTTTGTCGTGCGGAACTGCAATGCATTTTACCTTGCGCCGGCTTTTCTGGATGACATCTTAGAAGTGCACACGACTTGCGGTAAATTAAAGGGTGCCTCGATTACGTTGCGCCAGGCTGTAACGAGAAACGGTGAAGAATTGGTAGTAATGGATGTAATAATTGCCAGCCGTAGCCGTACAAACGGGAGAGCCGTGAGGATTCCCACCGAAGTGCGTATGGCGTTTCAACAATTTATAGAATTAGAGAATGAGGTTTAGGAATGGAGAATGAAGCGGTGAATGCCGCAGGTTTAGTGGCCGCGTCCCAGGAATTAAATTTTTCGGTATGGAATTTGTTTTTAAAAGCTGACACGGTTGTGAAGCTAGTGATGCTTTTATTGATAGTGGCGTCTGTTTGGTGTTGGGCCATAATTATTGAAAAAAGCCTGCGCCTGAAACGCCTTAACAGCGAAGCTGCCGAGTTCGAGGGTTCTTTTTGGTCAGGCGGTTCATTAGATACACTTTACGATAAGATAGGCACCCTGCCAAAAGATCCGATGGCAGCCATATTCGTGTCCGCCATGAAAGAATGGCGAAGGTCAATTGACTCGGGTGTAACCAACGCGGACCACGGTTCAAGTGTGACTGACCGCATTGACCGTGTGATGGACGTTACCTTGAATAGAGAAATTGAGCGAGTTGAACGTCAGATAACTATTCTCGCATCTACAGGATCAACCGCACCATTCATCGGCCTTTTTGGCACCGTATGGGGCATCATGAATAGCTTTCAGTCAATCGCCATTTCCAAGAATACAAGTCTTGCTGTAGTCGCACCGGGAATCGCGGAAGCACTATTTGCCACAGCCCTTGGTTTATTGGCGGCTGTTCCTGCAGTTATAGCTTACAACAAAATTTCTAAAGATGTAGATCGTTATGCGGCCCGTCTTGAAGATTTTTCGAGCGAATTCTCCGCTATTATCTCGCGTCAATTGGATGGATAGAACTGTTCATGGTGAAGGCACTAAATAAGGGGACCCGATCTGGTCGACGTGGTCGTCGAGAGCGCCGACTTCCGATGTCAGATATAAACGTTACTCCATTTGTTGATGTTATGCTTGTTTTGCTTGTCATCTTCATGGTTACAGCGCCTTTGTTAACCGTGGGTGTCCCGGTAGATTTGCCAAAAGCGCAAGCTTCGCTTATTCAAGAACCAGATGAACCACTATCCGTTAGTATTGACTTCGAGGGACGCGTATACGTTCAGGATAGTGAAATAGCTCTCAGAAAACTGACGGCTCGCCTTATAGCTGTTACTGGCGCTAATCCGGATATACGCATTTTCGTCCGCGGTGATAAAACTATTGATTATGGCAGGGTTATGCAGGTGATTGGTACCATCAATGCTGCAGGCTTCAAAAGGGTGGCTTTGATCACGGAAATGCCTGGCAGGGTAACATTGCCACAAAAAAAACTTAATAAGGTCGCTAAGTAAAGCACATGCGATCAAGCTTCCTGATGTCATTAGTGTTGCATGTGACAGTGGTATTGTTAAGCGTTATTGGGCTGCCCTATTTACAGCGTACTCCCGCAAAGGAAAATATGCCGATGGTTGTGGAATTGGTGTCTATTGCGTCAGAAACTAATCTACCGGCTCAACCTATTCGGGAACCTGAGTCCAAAATTAAGCAAGCAAATCCTCCTCTGCCAATACCAGCAAAATCGGAAACCAAAGTGGTGTTAAAGCAGAAAAGACCTGAACCAATCAGCAAAATACTGCCCGAGCCGAAGCCGACAGTTAAACGTGATCTAAACCCCAAACCTGTTGCAAAACCTAAACGCATATTAAAACCAGTGGCGTCCAAGAAGCTAGCAAAGATTACACCGCGACGTAAGCCGACGCCCCCGGATCCCTTTGCGTTGGTGCTCAAAAATCTTGAGAAAGAAATTAAAACGACACAAGTGGCTATAAAACCAAAAAAGAAAAACAAGAGTAAAAAATCAGATTTTGAACAACAGATTGCTAAAGTTTTGACGAGACGCCCGATCAATGAATCTTCATCAAGCCGCATCACGATGACCGAGATGCACGCCATGATTAACACGATAAGAACGGCAATTATGCCCTGCTGGAATCTTCAGCCCGGTGCTAAAGGAGCTCAGAACATTGTGGTTATTATCGGGGCATCACTAAACCCGGATGGACGTGTGACAAGAGCATGGGTTAAAAATAGGAGTGTACTAATTGGGGACCCCTTTAAAATAGCGGCAGCCGAGGCAGCACAACGAGCAATTTTAAATCAGGCTTGCCAGCCGTTTAAACTTGATCCAAAGAAGTATGACATCTGGAGGGATGTCACTCTGAATTTTAATCCAAGTGAAATGTTTGGCAGATGAATAGGAAGGTAACCGTGCGGAAGAATTTAATTACACGCTTACAGTCGGTATTTTTTGGTTTTATCATTTTAGTGTCATTGAATTTCTTGACATTCCAGTCAGCCCTGGGAGAACTCAAAGTTGACATTACTCGTGGTACTGTAAAGCCCTTACCAATCGCCGTCACCAATTTTATCGGTAAAACACAGCAGGAAATAGAATTGGGCCAAAGTATTTCTGGTATCATTAGGGCGGACTTGGAGCGTTCAGGTTTGTTTCAGGCCATTGATAACCAAGCATTTATTGATGTGGAACGGACTTTGGATACAGTGCCTCAATTTAAGAATTGGCGTATCCTCAACGCCCAAGCCCTGGTTCAGGGGCACGTCACGTTAATCTCTAATAATCGTATGAGGGCCCAATTCCGCCTTTGGGATGTATTCGCACAGCAACAAATGATTGGGCAAGTATACACGACGATTGGTACTAACTGGCGTCGAATTTCACACATAGTGGCGGATGCAATCTACAAAAGGGTAACTGGTGAAGAAGGGTATTTCGATAGCCGAATTGTTTATATCGCTGAGACTGGCTCTTTAATGCGAAGGATAAAGCGGCTGGCTATTATGGACCAAGACGGTGAGAACCATCACTTTTTGACAGATGGGAGTTCATTAGTTTTGACACCGCGTTTTTCTCCGAGCCGTCAAGAAATCACCTATATGTCATATCACGGCAAGGTTCCAAGAGTTTACATTTTTAACATAGACACTGGTCGACAAGAAGTTTTGGGTGATTTCCCGGGTATGACCTTCGCGCCCCGGTTCTCCCCAGACGGGAACACCGTTATTATGAGTATGGCGAAGGATGGAAATACAGAAATTTATACAATGGACCTTCGAACCCGCCAGGCGAAGCGCCTGACCCGCCACTCGGCTATTGATACGTCGCCTCATTATTCGCCCAACGGAAAATATATTGTTTTCAATTCTGACCGTAGTGGTACGCAGCAAATTTATACAATGAATGCTAATGGGAAAAAGGTTAAGCGAATTAGTTTTGGCAAAGGCCGTTACGCGACCCCGGTCTGGTCGCCACGGGGAGATCTTATTGCCTTTACTAAAATGGCTGGAGGAAAGTTCTATATCGGTGTCATGGGTAACGATGGCAAAGGGGAACGCCTTCTGGCAGATGGGTTTTTGGTAGAATCGCCCACATGGTCGCCCAATGGGCGAGTAATAATGTTTTTTAGGGAAATTCCAAAAGGAAAACTGGGAGATAAAGAAACGAAGATTTATTCTATTGATCTTACTGGCCAGAATGAGCGTGAAATCGTTACACCCATGGAAGCTTCTGACCCAGCTTGGTCCCCCTTGATTCCATGAGATTGTCATATTATAGTCCCTTTGAGCCAGTTGGTTGTCTTTTTGGTTACTATAATTGGTTAAATCGGTTTCTTGGCGACGCTTCGGCATATTTTTAAGAGGTGGGTTGCAATTTTACTGAAGTTCTAATATCTCATACCTTCTGATCAAGGGGATCAATGAAATGCGTTTAAGGAACCTTACATATTTGTTAGCGGGTCTTTTTCTTGTGGGCGCCTGTGAGACCATGGAGGAAAAGGGCAGTGCTCAGGGCATTGGCGGGTTAAAAGCCAAGACCTATGGTGGGCAGGTTACACCTCAGCCACCTAAGCCTAAGGGTTTTAGTATCACACCAGGTTCTGGGCGGGATTTTGTCGTCAATGTCGGTGACCGCGTCTTTTTTGCGGTCAACAAGTCAAATTTGTCGTCTGAAGCTAGGGCAATACTTGAAAAACAGGTCGCTTGGCTCAAACGTTATGGCAACGTCAATGTAAACATCGAAGGGCATGCTGATGAGCGTGGTACAAGGGAGTATAACCTAGGGTTAGGAGAACGTCGCGCTAATTCAGCGAAGGATATCTTGGTAGCTATGGGTATTAGCCCGAACCGAATAAAAACTATCTCGTACGGCAAAGAACGTCCAGCAGCCCTTGGCCACTCAGAAGCTTCGTGGCACCAGAACCGTCGGGCTGTTACGCTGGTCGCAGGGGGTTCCGGTAGTTAAGTTTGATAACGATTTTTAAAGTAGTTATCACTTGTTAGAGTTTTACGTTGCCCGCTGTTGGGATGTATTCCCAGTGGTGGGCATCTTAATTTTGACAACATTTCCTCAGAAATTATAGTAAGAGCTTCCTTGAAAGTTAGTTAAAGGCAGTTGAAAATTATCCGTAAGCTGGTTTTTTTGTTTCCAATGATATGTGGTCTAAATGGTGATCAGCTCTATAAGTGTTACACTTGAGATGATAAAATTTTCTTCTTCTATTAAGATTGCGTTCTGTGTGTTGACCATGTGTTTTGTGATTAGTCCTGCTTTGGCGCAAAATCAAAACGCAGATTTAATAGCTAATCAGCTTAGCCGAATACAGCGCGAAGTGCAGGCATTAAACCGTCAAGTATTTAAGAATTCTGCTAACGGAAATCAATCCAAAACATACAACAATGTAAAAGGTTCATCCTCTAATAATGCGTATATTATAAGAGTTGAAGACCGCCTGAGCCAATTGGAAAACGCAATTAAAGAAAATACCAACACTGTGGAAAACAATGCTAATACACTAAACCAAATTTCGGCGCGCCTAGATAGCCTTGGCAATGATATAAACTTTCGCATTACCTCAATCGAGAAACGTCTCAATTTTCTTACCCGTAATCCTCAAGCTGCCCAGCAGGATATGGCCTTTCCATCAAGTCCTTCATCTGTTCAGCCACCCACACCACCTCGTTTGACAGCGGTACCAAGACCAAAGGGTGTCCATCAAATTGGAACTTCAACAGGGGGAATTACTTTGGGTAATCCACAAGGAACACTCGGTACGATTACACAAAGGGATCTTAATACTGCTCGTAGACAAAATAGTGCTAACGCAATTGGAACTATTGACCAGGCTCTGCGGCCAACAAATCTAGGGGCTGCCGTCTCACAACAGTCCAAACTTCCTGAATCAAATTTGCCAGCAGGGACACCAAAGGAACAGTATAAATTTGCATTCGGTTTGGTTCGTAAACAGGAATTTAGTGATGCTGCTAAAGCTTTAGAAGAATTTATCAAAACCTATCCAACTGAGCCCCTGACCACTAATGCTCGGAACTGGCTTGGCCGGACGCACTACGTACGTAAAGATTACCGAAGTGCCATAGAAGTATTTTTGGCTGCATATAAGGTTCAGCCAAAAGGAAAAAAGGCTGCCGATAATTTGTTTCGTTTAGGTCTTTCTTTAGCGGCTTTGAAAAAAAATAAAGAAGCCTGTGCAACGTTTTATAAGCTTGATCAGGATTTTCCAGATAGTAATTCAATCATTAAGAAACAGTTGGTTCTGCAACGGAAAAAGATTGGGTGTGGATAGAGGTTTTAACACTATTACCAGTAGTCTAAATGTGTTGCCAATCTCGGAACCTGAATTCGATATACTTTTTTCGCCCATTTTAGTGAAGGATATTAGCCATATTGCCGTCGGTGTTTCCGGTGGTCCCGATAGTTTAGCATTATCCTGGCTGCTTCATCGATGGTGTGAAAAAATTGGTATACGGCTAATAGCGTTGACCGTCGATCACCGCCTGAGGCCAAATTCTAGCAAAGATGCCCGGAATGTATTTTTGTGGCTAAAAAGTTGGGGTTTAAATTGTATAATTCTCCCTTGGGTTGGGAACAAGCCTAGTACGGGTATCCAAGAAACTGCACGGATAGCTCGATATAAATTAATGATAGACTGGTGTATCAAAAACGGCGTTCGGGATTTAGCGCTCGCCCATCACCAGGAAGACCAAGCGGAAACATTTTTAATGCGTCTTAGTCGTGGCAGTGGCATCGATGGGTTAGCCTGTATGCGAGAGGTAACCTTAAGGGAAGGTGTTCGCCTGCTTCGCCCTCTTCTTACATTACCCAAAAGTCGGCTCCGGGCTACTCTCAAATCCCAAAATCAGGAGTGGTTGGAAGATCCTGCAAATTCAAATCCAGCCTTTACTCGGACATTAATTCGAGACCTATCAATTTTACTAAGTGAACGGGAAGTGGGTATGCAACGTTTGGCCCACCTATCCGAACAATTTGGACGAATAAGAGTTAGATTAGAAGAGCTTACACGGTTGGTAGTTGATCGGGCTGCTATAATACATCCTACGGGGTGGGCCACCATTAATGGTGAACTCCTAATACATTTGCCAGACGAAATTGGCCGTCGGGTTATGATTTTCCTGTTACAAAGTATCGGCGGGCGAAGTTATCCTCCTCGGCGCAAGCGACTTGACCGCATTATGACCTTTATCAAGGATCCAGACCATTGCACGGCCTTTTCATTAGGCGGGTGTTCAATCAGTCGCCAAGACCATCAGTTTACCATTTTGCGCGAGGAATTACGTCAAACAGCCGCCTCGCCAATATTTTTTGCGGGTTCTGTGATGTGGCGTGGCATATTTAGATGCACTTTCGAAGGGGGTCCTGAAGGAGGCTCACTACTAACGGCCCTGGCACCCCTTGGTCGAAAGGGGTGGGCGCAGTTAGTTCATGAACAGCCTGACGTGAGAAATTCCAATATAGATTATCCTGTTGCTCTAACCCTTCCAGCTTTGTTTGACGTGCGCGGTGTGGTAAACGTCCCACATTTAAATTACAACCGTAAAGATTACAACACAGGCTTAAATTCAACGAATTTAAAGTTTATTTCCGCAAAATTCGTATCATTGGAAGAGAGATAAATTTCCGCTAATACTTGTGGAGTTTCTTGTTTAAACTATCTTATTCGTAGTTTGGAATTTATAATTTGGAACAGTTAATTGTATTGGTATGTTAATACTGCGAGACTTGGAGTTGAACTCTAAATTAGAGTAATTTGAGAAAACGACAAAATTATAGCAGAATGCCGCATATTTTGAAGGAAGGTCTTGGCTTTGAATATACGAAAGAATTTAGTTGTATGGGTTGTGATCGCCCTTGTAGTTTTTACTTTATTCAATTTATTCCAGAATAAATCTAATCCTGGACCACATCAAACTACATCCTATTCGGAATTTCTTAATGCTGTAGGGAGTGGTGACGTGAACGATGTCACTATGCAAGGTGGTAAAATCACTTATCACGATGGTGCAGGTAGGGCTTTCCGCACCTTTGCACCTGACGATCCCTCACTTATACAAGGTCTTACAGAAAAAGGGGTTCGCATTACTGCTCTACCCGTAGAAGAGGAAGTACCTTCTCTTTTTGGGATTATTCTTTCCTGGCTTCCGATGATCATTATCTTAGGCGTATGGATATTTTTTATGCGCCAAATGCAGGGTGGGGGCGGCAAAGCCATGGGCTTTGGGAAATCTCGGGCCCGTTTGCTTACGGAACGTTCCGATCGAGTGACATTTGAGGATGTTGCTGGGATTGATGAAGCCAAACAAGAATTAGAAGAAATTGTTGACTTTCTAAAAGATCCTGCAAAATTCCAACGACTTGGTGGTAAACTACCAAAGGGGTGCCTCCTAGTTGGACCACCGGGAACGGGTAAGACGTTGCTAGCCCGTGCTATCGCGGGAGAGGCCAACGTGCCGTTTTTCACAATTTCTGGATCTGATTTTGTGGAAATGTTTGTTGGTGTAGGCGCCAGCCGTGTCCGGGATATGTTTGAACAGGGTAAAAAGAACGCGCCGTGCATCATATTTATTGATGAATTAGACGCTGTAGGTCGTCACCGTGGTGCGGGGTTAGGTGGTGGTAATGACGAACGCGAGCAAACTCTTAACCAGTTATTGGTTGAGATGGATGGGTTTGAATCTAATGAAGGGGTAATACTAATTGCTGCAACCAACCGCCCTGATGTGCTTGACCCGGCTCTCCTCCGGCCTGGCCGATTTGACCGCCAAGTCGTCGTACCCAACCCAGATATTATTGGGCGAGAAAAGATTTTAAAAGTGCATATGCGCAAGGTTCCTCTAGCACCTGACGTCGACGGTAGAGTAATTGCTCGAGGTACACCCGGGTTTTCGGGTGCAGACCTTGCAAATCTGGTGAATGAAGCGGCCTTGTTAGCTGCTCGCATTGGCAAACGTATGGTAACCATGTCGGAATTTGAAAATGCAAAAGACAAAGTAATGATGGGCGCTGAAAGGCGTTCAATGGTTATGGATGATGATGAAAAAAAATTAACCGCGTACCACGAAGCTGGCCATGCGATTGTCGGTCTTAATGTGCAAAAACATGATCCACTGCATAAGGTAACGATCATTCCTCGCGGGCGTGCTCTTGGAGTGACCATGTCGCTTCCGGAAAAGGATCGTTATAGTTACTCTAAGCTAGAGTTAATATCAAAACTGGCGGTGATGTATGGAGGTCGTATAGCGGAGGAGTTGATATTTGGCCCTGAAAACGTAACTACGGGTGCGGGGAATGATATTCAGCAGGCCACGGAGATGGCTCGCCGTATGGTTACCGAATATGGCTTTAGTAACGAGCTTGGTCCTTTGCGCTATTCAGATAATGAGGAAGAGATCTTTCTGGGGCATTCTGTGGCTCGTAGTAAAAGTATTTCAGATGATACTGCTGCCTTGATTGATAAGGAAGTTCGTAGACTAATTGAAGACGCCGAGACAACAGCGCGTAGAATATTAACAGAAAAAGGCGGGGATCTTGAAAATTTGGCGACAGCTTTACTGGAGTATGAGACCTTATCTGGCAGCGAGGTAGATGCTCTCCTTAAAGGCGAACCGATATTTCGTCCGGACCCTGATGACGATATTTCGGGTGGGCAGGTTAAGTCTTCTGTACCCACGAGTGGGGTGGTTAGTAAGGACTTTGAGGAGAAGCCATCTTCTGGGCTCGATCCTGAACCTCAGCCAGAGGGTTAGGAACTTTATACTTTTGACCTTTGGAAACGGTGGCTTTCCTTCTTTCGAACAGCATTTTGTTTTAACCGTAGGTAAGGTTTAGTGATGGCCGGCCACTTTGCAGGTTTGCCACTGGATCACCCCCTTATTATGGGAATAGTTAATGTTACACCTGATAGTTTCTCCGATGGTGGAGAAACATTTGACCATAAACTAGCAATTGAACGTGGATTTAAGCAAATTCAAGAAGGAGCGGATATCATTGATGTAGGCGGAGAGTCTACGCGCCCCGGATCAGTGCCGATATCCCTAGAAGAAGAAATTAAGCGTGTTCTCCCGGTGGTAAAGGCCTTGGCTGAGGAGGGTTCTGTTGTCTCAATCGATACTCGTCGTTCAAATGTTATGAGAACGGCGTTAGATGGCGGTGCTAAAATTATTAATGATATCTCTGCCTTGACCCAAGATGCATGCTCTTTGAAGATTGCGGCTGCTAGTGAGGCTTCAGTAGTACTCATGCATATGAAGGGTCGCCCTTACTACATGGCCAATAATGCCGAATACGTTAACGTGGTTAAAGAGGTGAATGAGTATCTTGGTAGCCGAATTATGGCTTGTCTGGGTGCGGGCATAGAAAAACACCGTATTTGTATTGATCCAGGTATTGGATTTGGAAAATCACCTAAACATAATTTTCAAATACTTGATAATATACCGGAATTCTTGCAGCACTCGTGCCCTGTTATGGTCGGCGTTTCTAGAAAGTTTGGGCTGCATAAGGCTTCAGATCATCGGTTAAAGGAGTCTATTTCCCTTGCCCTTAAAGCGGTTCAGAATGGGATTAGTATATTGCGGGTTCACGACGTTGCAGAAACTCGCCGCGCGTTAAACGGTTTGATTGCGGACCGAAATGATATGAAACAAAAGTTTTACTGACGAGGTCACCTTCCTACTGTATTACCCAAGATAGTGTGTTTTAAATATCGTAAACCCATCCGGAACTCTGAGATGCAAAATAAGCTATTCGGAACTGACGGTATTCGCGGTACAGCGAACGTTGAGCCTATGACAGCTGCAACGGCATTGAAGGTTGGCATGGCTGCCGGGTTTCTTTGTACAAGAGGTAAACATCGCCACCGGGTGGTGATTGGTAAAGATACCCGGCTGTCTGGTTATATGATTGAACCTGCATTAACTTCCGGCCTAGTTTCTGCCGGTGTAGATTCTATTTTAGTGGGGCCAATGCCAACACCAGCGGTTGCGATGTTAACTCGCAGTCTTCGAGCCGACTTGGGGGTCATGATCTCTGCTTCTCACAACTCCTACGAAGATAATGGGATAAAAATATTTGGGCCAGATGGCTATAAAATTTCAGATGAAATGGAATCAATTATTGAAGAGCGCATTAATAATGAAATGTCTTTCGATTTGGTGTCACCCCGTGATCTGGGGCGGGCTCTCCGGCTTGATGACGCTCAGGGCCGTTATATAGAATTTGCAAAACAGACTTTCCCCAAGGGTCAAACACTTGAAGGACTTAAGGTGGTAATTGATTGCGCAAACGGCGCGGCCTACAAAGTCGCTCCGACAGTATTGCAAGAACTCGGGGCTGAGGTTGTACCGTTAGGTGTATCACCCGACGGTATAAATATTAATAAGGGATGCGGTTCAACTTACACCGAATTAATGACTGACTGTATAGTGGCCAGTGGGGCTGATGTTGGTGTTGCTCTTGATGGCGATGCAGATAGGTTATTGATTGCAGATGAGAATGGTGAACTGGTTGATGGTGACTTGATAATCGGGGTAATTGCGGCGTCTTGGAAAAAAGAAAACAGGCTGACAGGCAAGACCGTGGTTGCAACTGTCATGTCCAACTCGGCTTTGGAGTATTATCTTCGAGACGAAGGGTTAACTTTACAACGTGTTCAGGTGGGCGATCGTTATGTTGTTCAGAGAATGCGCTCAGAAAATTGTAATCTTGGGGGTGAACAGTCTGGTCATATTGTCCTGTCGGATTATTCTACAACTGGCGATGGGCTAATGGCTGCTCTTCAAGTTCTGCATATTATCCAAGCTTCAGGAAAGCCGGCTAGCCAGGTATGTCGTCCCTTTGAACCAAGACCTCAATTGCTAGAGAACGTTAAACTGAACATTGGAGATCCATTAAAGGCAGACGCGGTTAAACAAGTGATAGCAGAAAGTGAGAGAAGATTATTAGGAAAAGGTAGACTTTTGATTCGAAAATCAGGAACTGAACCGTTAGTCCGAATAATGGCGGAAGGTGAGGATAGAACTTTGATTGCATCTGTTGTAAACGAGATTGTTAGCGAAATCGAGAGGGTTGTCTAAGATAGTTAATGTATCAAAGTCTAGAAGGTTACTAAGGTGAAAGGACGCGTTCTAATCGTGGCTGGATCAGACTCCGGTGGAGGCGCTGGCGTACAGGCAGACATTAAAACTGTCACAGCCCTCGGCGGTTACGCTATGACGGCCATTACAGCTCTGACAGCGCAAAATACTGAGGGGGTGTTTGGGATACACGGTGTACCCGCGCCATTCGTAGCCCAGCAGATGAAGGTAGTGCTGGATGATATTGGTGCGGATTGTATCAAGATTGGCATGCTTCATCGTCCAGACATTATTAGAGCTGTAGTGGATGTCATTAACGCAAATTGTATGAACGTTCCTGTGGTAGTGGACCCTGTAATGTTTGCCAAGGGCGGGGCATCTTTATTGGACGACGATGCCGTGACAGCGTTAAAAGAGAATATTGTACCTATGGCTACCCTACTGACGCCTAACATTCCCGAAGCTGAAGCGTTGGCAGGAATGTTAGCTAGCCACAAGGATCAGGCAGAGACGCTCGCCAGGCATCTATTAACACTGGGGGCGCGGTCGGTCCTTTTGAAGGGTGGCCACAGAGATGGCGATGTGGTGCATGACCTTCTGATAAGACCCAGTGGTGCTGCAGATATATTTTCTACTTCGAGAATAAAAACTGTTAACACCCATGGAACTGGATGCACTCTGGCATCAGCAATTGCGGTTGGTCTAGCGCAAGGTATGGAGCTTCTTGATGCGGTTAGACGCGGCCGTAATTATGTGATTGAAGCTATACGAACGGCTCCCGGCTTTGGCCAGGGTCATGGTCCCTTGAATCACACTCATCCTCTAACGAACTTTTAAATATTGTTAGGAAAAACTTATCAATTTAGAAGTTGACTGAACATGCCCATTCATCGAATGTGCCAGCGTCAACTATTCTGTTTTTGGACTCTGTGGAACGATATGCCCGAGAAGGCGACACTAGCCCAATTGGAAATGGCCCAGGGAGTGGTCTACGAGTACTTGAAGCCGACGCCTGAAATTTGTTGGCCTCTATTATCCCATCGTTGTGGTTGTGAGGTTTGGGTTAAACACGAAAATCACACGTCGATTGGAGCATTCAAAGTTCGAGGGGGCCTCAACTACCTAAATGATTTTTGCAAAAATAATACACCCGTTTCCGGCATAATCTCTGCTACACGGGGTAACCATGGCCTAAGCCTGGCCTTCGCGTGCGCCCAGAAAGGCATCCCTCTTACGATAATTGTGCCAATTGGTAACAATCCGGAAAAAAACCAGTCAATGAAAGCGCTTGGTGCCGAGTTACTAGTATTCGGTCATGATTTTCAAGAAGCGCGAGAACGTGCTGAGGTTATTTCTGCCGATAAGGGGCTTCATTTAATTGGTGCATTTCATCCACTCTTGATGAGAGGGGTGGGGACTTATGCTATGGAGTTTTTCTCTCAAGTTTCTGACTTAGATAAAGTTTATGTACCCATCGGCCAGGGGTCGGGCATTTGTGGTACTATCTCGGCACGGGACGCTCTCGGACTTACAACAAAAATTGTTGGTGTTGTCGCGGAAAATGCCGCTTGTTATGCCTTATCCTTTGAACAAAAAACGTCTGTTTCTACGGAAACAGCCGATACCATTGCTGATGGGCTAGCTTGTCGAATTCCTGACCAAGCTGCATTGGAGATAATCCTGCAAGGTGCTGATAATGTCGTTACGGTTAGTGACCAGGAAATCCGATGTGCCATGAAATACTATTATACGGATACTCACAATGTTGCCGAGGGAGCAGCAGCGGCTCCTTTGGCCGCCTTGTTAAAAGAAAGGGAACAACTTTCTGGCAAACCTGGGAAGAAAGTAGGCTTGGTGCATTCCGGTGGCAATGCCGATACTAAGCTTCTTATATCGGTATTAGAAGATTGAAGTTATGACTGAAGAGTTATTTCGAGTGGATTCCTATTTAATGTCCTGCGAGACCTCAGTGGTCTCTGCAGATGAGGCGGGGATAGAACTTGACCACACCGTTTTCTATTCGATGGGAGGCGGGCAACCAGGTGATCAGGGTATCTTAAGATTAATTAACGGCAGGGAAATAGAAGTAGCTGATTGCCTTAAGGATCGAGATACAGGCCGACACCTCCATATACCTGTAGGGGAAATTATCCTCCCGGATCCGGGGGATAACGTTACAGCTATTTTAAATTGGGATCGGCGCTACCGCCTTATGAAGATGCATTCTTGTCTTCATCTCCTTTGCTCATTGATTGATGGCGGCGTTACCGGCGGTCAAGTAGGTGAGTGGAAAAGTCGCCTTGATTTTGATCTGCCGGATACATCACTTGATAAAGAACAGTTGACCATGGAACTCAACCAGTTGATTGCAGAGGATCACCAAGTTACCTGTTCGGCTATTACTAGCGAAGAGTTGGTCGCCAATCCCGAACTCGTGCGGACAATGTCGGTTCAGCCGCCAACTGATGCCGGTAGCATACGTGTGATCGGTATATCAGATGTGGACTTACAACCCTGTGGTGGTACTCATGTTAAGACAACTGCAGAAATTGGTAGAGTCAGGATTGGAAAGGTAGAAAACAAAGGGAAACATAACCGCCGGATCAATGTTCATTTAGAGGAGTAAGTTAATGGCTTTGAAAATCAAGGGAGCACGTGTGCCATGGGACATGGAGGCTGTTAAAGGACTTTTTATCGAATATCAGAAATGGCTTAAGCTTGATCTGTGATTTCAAGGCTTCGAGGAAGAACTGGCAAGTTTGCCAGGAAAATATGCGGAACCAGATGGCAAGGTTTTACTCGCTTGGGATAATGACAAGATCGCCGGCGGGGTCGCACTTCGGCCGTTAGATGAGGTTGGTATTTGCGAGATGAAGCGGCTTTTTGTGCGTGAACCCTGGCGGGGACAGTCAGTAGGTTTTAGGCTTACTGATCAAATTATAGAAGTAGCGAGAGGGTTGGGTTATATAAGGATGCGGCTGGATACAGAAAAACGTCTGGAGGCCGCCATCAATCTTTATCGGAAATTTGGGTTTTCACAAATCGACCGATATTATAATAACCCTCTCGGAGACATCCTTTATATGGAAAAAAAATTAAATTGATTTGATCTAAAGGCTATATCTGTCATGAGCGATTACAAGATTTCCCTTATCCCGGGTGACGGGATCGGTAAGGAAGTAATGCCGGAAGGTGTTCGGGTTTTGGAGGCCGCCGGTCGTAAGTTTGACATCCAATTTGGTTGGAAGGAATACGATTGGAGTTGCGAGACGTTTCATAGGACAGGGCGTATGATGCCAGAAGATGGCATTGAACAGGTGCGCTCGTGTGACGCTATCTATCTTGGCGCCGTTGGTTACCCGGGCGTGCCTGACCATGTCTCTTTGTGGGGGCTACTTATTCCCATCAGGCGTGAATTTAACCAATATGTCAATTTGAGACCGGTGAGACTATTTCATGGCGTATCGTGCCCATTGGCGGGTAGAGAGCCAGGCGAAATTGATTTTATGATTGTTCGGGAAAATGTGGAGGGCGAATATTCGGAAGTAGGAGGAAGACTGTATAGCGGTACTGACGATGAAATGGCAATTCAAGAGAGTATCTTTACGCGCAAGGGGGTGGATAGAATTCTAAAATACGCATTTGATTTGGCGGAAAGCCGTTCCGCTAAGCATTTGACTTCTGCCACCAAGTCTAACGGTATTATCCACACGATGCCCTATTGGGATGAGCGGCTGGTAGCCATGGGTAAGAATTATCAAAATGTCACTTGGGACAAGTTTCACATCGATATATTGACGGCACATTTTGTTCTGCACCCGGATTGGTTTGATGTAGTTGTTGGAAGTAACTTATTCGGAGATATCCTGTCAGATTTAGGTCCTGCAATTACTGGTACAATTGGCATCGCACCATCGGGAAATATCAATCCAGAGGGCGCGCATCCCTCCATGTTTGAGCCCGTTCACGGCTCAGCGCCAGATATTGCTGGTCAGAACATTGCGAATCCGATCGGGCAAATTTGGTCTGGTGCTATGATGCTGGATCATTTTGGGGAAAGCACTGCAGCTGCAGCTATAGTCCAAGCTATTGAGGTCGTGTTAGAGGATGGCTCCTGTAAAACACCCGACATGGGTGGTACAGCCACTACTACTGATCTGGGGAAGGCTATTGAAGGTAGTCTGTAGGTCTGTAGGAAATTTTCTGTATAATACTATCCTCCTACCGTGTAGCAGTTTCCTGTACGGTGACTTGTTGAATTCAGAGCAATACTTTGTAAGGTGATCCTATGCATGTCGTCGCCGTCGAGACCAATCACGTCGCCATGTGGATTACCTTCGCTCTTATCATTGGTGCTCTCGTTTTATATGCATTTGAATACCTACCGGTGGAGATCACGTCGCTAGGGGTGCTTAGTGCATTTATGGTCTATTTCCATTTTTTCCCGATTGCTGGAGCCGATGGCCGTAATCTCCTAAGCGCAGAAAGAATTATTTTAGGCTTCGCAAACTCAGCTTTGATTACAGTGTTGGGGCTTTTGGTGATTGGCTATGGAATGGTTAGAGCCGGGATCCTAGATAAGTGCGCTCGCATTGTCATGGCAGCCGGTGGGGGGCGAGGGTGGGTCACCATTTTGATAACTCTAGTGGTCGTTTTAGTAGTAAGCGGTTTCCTTAATAATATCCCGGTAGTGGTAATATTCATTCCTATCATGGAAGCTGTCGCAGCCCGATATGGAAAATCACCCAGTAAAGTAATGATGCCACTAAGTTTCGTGGCAGTTTTGGGTGGCATGACTACTCTTATTGGATCTGGAACTAATCTTCTTGTCTCAGGTGCGCTTGAGGAGCTTGGTGAAAAACCGTTTTCATTTTTCCAATTTGTCGTACCGGGTGTCGTGATGGCGTTAGTTGGATTGGCATTTATTTTGATCGTAGTGCCAAGATTATTAAAAGATCGTGTATCCTTTTCACAGAATTATATGGAGGCTGATGGCAAGCATTTCCTTGCTCAGATTACAGTAGGTGCAGGATCTGAATTAATTGGACTTGAGTCCAAAAACGGTATCTTCGGTACCTATCACGATATGGCGCTACGCGTCATTGAGCGGGGGGAAGAAGCATATTTGCCACCATTTGAAGATATTACCCTTTTTGAGGGGGACGTGTTGGTGGTTTCTGCGACCCGAGCAGCATTACAAGAGGCTTTGGCACATGATCCTCACCTTCTGGTACCGGAACTTCGAGACGGTAAAGAGGAAGAAGATCTGCGTTGGCAGGAAGGGGACCGAGTGTTAACCGAGGTGATGGTCAAGCCGGCTTCACGTATGGTTGGGCAAAACCTATCTATGATAGGTTTTCGATACAACACCCATTGTGTCGTGTTAGGGGTCCAACGTCGAGCCCGCATGATGAGAACACGGATTACCGAAATTCTGTTCGAGGAAGGCGATATTCTTTTAGTTCAGGGACAGCCACAGGATATTACTGCATTGCGGAGAAGTGATGACGTAGTATTACTGGAGTGGTCGGCTGAAGAATTACCAGCCTTGGATCATGCCAAACGAGCAATTCTTGTTTTTGGCACGGTGATCGTTTGCGCGGCAACTGGGATTTTACCAGTGATGGTTGCTTCTCTATTGGGCGCCGCAGCCATGGTTGCTGCAGGCGTAATGAGTCTAGAGATGGCGATTCGCTCCTTAGATTCTAAAATTTTTACTATGATCCCAGCGGCTCTATCCATGGGTCTTGCAATGCAGGTGACAGGGGGTGCGGCTTATCTTGCTCAACACCTAATCTCAGTTCTTGACGGTGCACCCATACCCGTTATTCTTTCCGCGTTCTTTCTTTTGGTAGCAGTTCTATCCAACATCATTAGTGCAAAAGCGGCGGCAGTTTTATTCACACCAATAGCAGTAGGTATCTCTCGAGAGCTCAATGTTCCGGTGGAAGCCTTTGCAGTGGCTGTGGTATTTGCTGCAAATTGTGCAATCGCGACACCAATCGGCTACCAGACAAGTTTGATGGTCATGGGGCCTGGCCATTATACATTTATAGATTTTGCCCGTGGTGGTATTCCTTTAATTATAGTCTTATGGGTTGCCTTTACATTATTCGCACCTTGGTACTATGGATTAACCTAAACCTGAATCCTCACATAATTTTGTTGTGATAAATATTTATCATATGATGAGTTTCGGCACAGCTAAAAATATGGAGGGCAACAGAAAATGCTAAAGCTCTACAAATTTGGTAATTCTGTTTGCGCACAGAAGGTTCTAATGACCCTGGACGAGAAAGGGTTGGATTTTGAAACCCAGGACATAAATCTATTCAAGAACGAACAATACAACCCAGAATATCTAAAACTTAACCCGAAAGGTGTAGTACCTACCTTGGATCACGACGGTAATATTATTATAGAGTCTACACTAATCTGTGAATATTTAGACGATACATTTCCTAACCCCTCACTTGCACCAAAGGATCCATTCCTGCGGAGCCAAATGCGGCTCTGGAGTAAGGCCGTTGACGAGGGAATTTTTGAAGCAACCCGCGAGATTACGTTTGCATCTGTCTTTCGGGAAAAAATGAAGGATATGTCCCCGGATCAGCGAGAAAAACGTTATCAAAATGTAGGAGATCCTGAACGTCGCGCACGCTACATTTCAACCTATGAAAACGGCGTCGAATCGCCTTATGTTCGGGACGGCATAGCGAAATTTGAAAAACTCTTCAAAAATATGGAAACGACGTTAGCCGATGGACGGAAATGGCTTTTAGGGGGTGGCTACACTTTGGCTGATATTTCTATAACCCCGTTTATTGCAAGGTTATATTATCTGGCTCTATTGGAAGTTTGGCTGGAAGAACGTCCCTGCGCAACAGCCTGGTGGGAGCGAGCCAAATCACGACCAAGTTATGAAGTTGCTATTGGCCATGCTCTGACTGAAATTAAAAAAATTGAAATGGAAACCTATGGAGTGAAAGCTCGTGAAACAATAAGATTACGACGGGATCAATACCTGGGGAGTTACTAATGGAGCTTTGGATTTGGGTATTCGTTGGAGGCCTGGTTGGCACTTCTTGGCCGTTGGGTAGTCGGTTTTGCCCGGTTCGAATTCGTTATTGATGGTCATAAGGAGATGAAATCCCCCGAAACGCTTTTTGAATCGCGTCTCGGCGTCGCATTTCACTATATTTTTGGTGGAGGAGGAGTGGCACTGGTTTATTTAGCTTGGTTTGCCTACACAGATTTTGTATTTCCAGATAATCAAATTGTTCCGGGTTTAATTTTCGGAGCCCTGTCTGTTGGGTTGACTTGGTTCTTACAATATCCTTGTTTTGGATTTGGTGTTTTTGGCCGACGTGGTCCTGAAGGGTCTAGTGCAATTTTACCGCCTATTTTTCTACATTCGTTGTATGGACTTAGTATTGGTGTCGTCTTGCAAACCAGGCTTCAGGTATGTTGATAAGTTTATTTTGTAAAACTACACAGAAATTTGACTGCTCTTCGTGCAAAGGCTAACCCGATAGACTAAATCGTTTTTAAAGACTTTCAATTTTATTTTCTTCACTAGTTAACGCCCCGGGGGCAATACTTGTCTGTTGTTCTTGAAATTTCACTACCGGTCTTTGGGTTAATATTGTGCGGGTATGTGGCCGGCATAACCGGCATATTAGGGAAGCAGTCTGCTGCTGCATTGAACGGATTTGTTTTTTATTTTGCGTTACCGGCTCTATTGTTCGGATTTACCGCCCAAGCTCCCCTAATCGTAATTCTTAACTGGAACTTTATCGGATCAATTTTCTTTGGTTCTCTTGCCACTTATATCGTTGCATTAATCATTGGATGGAGCGTATTTGGTTTTCGATTGCCAATTATCGGAATTGCAGCTCTTAGCAGTGTATTTGCCAATACAGGGTATTTGGGAATACCGCTATTCCTTACAGCTTTCGGTCCAGATCACGCAGGCCCAGCCATCGTCGCCACAGTAACTGTAAATATCGTGTTTGTGGGTGGAACCATTTGTTTTCTGGAATTGGCCGGAAATAATAAAGCAACACCAGCGGTTACAATGATTAATGTTTTCAGAGCACTCGCTAAAAATCCGCTAATTAGTGCCCCAGTTTTAGCTCTACCGTTTACAATTTTCGGCATTCAACTGCCGGTATTAGCATCTCGTTTTCTTGATTTATTAGGCTCCGCCGCCGCACCTGCTGCCCTTTTCGCTATTGGAATGTCCTTCGTTGAAAGAACTGTTAAATTGCGGCAGAGAGAAATAGGTGTTTTTGTTCTGATTAAGATGCTCGTTCACCCATTATTTACTTGGGTAATGGTGACCTATTTTTTTGAACTTGAATCTTTCTGGGCATCTTCGGCAATATTGCTTTCCGCTCTCCCTACAGCTGCCATGGCATTTGTGATTGCTCAAGAGAAGGGGGCATATGTCGGCGAAGTTTCTAGCACTATTGTACTAACAACAATCATTTCGGTAGTTACTATTTCAGCCCTGCTAGTGATATTGCCGAATTGAATCGGATTAGATCTCCGCTGCTTGTTGAATATGTCAAGTCATGACTAGGTATTGAACAATATGGCTTTGTTCGTGGGGTTGATATTAATCTGGTTAGAGAAAATAAATCCAGGATACCTCAACGAATTTTTCAATACTAACCCTCGTAATTGTAATTTGACGCTGATCCTATAACTCTATAGAAGCAACGGCGGGCCACGACCTCCCAACGGGTCGCGACCCATCTGTGAGGATGGGAGAAACGTTTTGAATACAATAGCTAAACCGGATGTTCGCCCGGTAAACCCTAATTTTTCTTCTGGACCATGCGCAAAACGGCCTGGCTGGACTTTAGCCAGCCTTAGTGGTGCCGTGCTCGGGCGGTCACACCGTTCGATGGAAGGCAAAGCTAAGCTCCAATTGGTCCTCGATAAAACACGAGCGCTACTCAATTTACCTAAGGAATATAGGATCGGTATTGTTGCGGCATCTGATACGGGAGCTATTGAGATGTCTCTCTGGTCGATGCTTGGAACTAAGGGAGTTGATATTTTAGCCTGGGAAAGCTTTGGTCAGGGTTGGGTTTTGGATGTGAAGAATCAATTAAAACTTCTAAATACTCGAGTTCTAGATGCTGAATATGGCAAATTGCCTGACCTATCTGAAGTTGATTTTAGCCGCGACGTCGTTTTTTTGTGGAACGGGACTACTTCGGGTGTCCGGGTTCCAAATGGCAACTGGATCCCGGTTGATCGGCAGGGATTAACCATTTGCGATGCGACTTCGGCAATTTTTGCCATGGAGTTGCCTTGGAAAAAATTGGACGTAATTACCTATTCCTGGCAGAAGGTCATGGGAGGGGAGGCACAACATGGAATGCTTATTTTAAGTCCGCGTGCGGTTGAACGACTTGAAACATATACACCACCCTGGCCAATACCAAAAATATTTCGTTTAACTTCAGACAGCAAACTCATTGAGGGCATATTCACGGGCGCTACTATTAACACCCCATCCATGCTGTGTGTGGAAGATGCTTTAGATGGTCTCAATTGGGCGGATAGCGTCGGCGGTGTTCAGGCGTTGATCGCCCGTTCAGAAGCTAATTTGACAGTTTTGAGAAGGTGGGTAGAAGGATCAGAAGATGTTGACTTTCTCGCTGAAGATCCTGAAACGATTTCTAGTACATCCGTATGTATCAAAATTACAGCACCTTGGTTTTGCGGGTTAGGGTTAAAAGAACAAAAGCGCATAACAAAGAAAATTAGCACACTCTTGGAAGAAGAGGCTGTTGCTTACGATATCAATGCCTACCGGGATGCCCCGCCTGGGCTTCGCATTTGGGCTGGTTCCACTGTAGAAATGACAGACATTGAAGCTTTGACGCCCTGGATTGATTGGGCAATTTCTCTCGCACAATTAGAATGTACATCTTAGAAAGAAGTTGAGGATGGTTACGATGCCAAAAGTCTTAATTTCCGACACCATGAGCTCTCGAGCGGCTGAAATTCTTAAGGAGCGTGGTATTAAGGTAGATGTTATCCCTGACATGAGCCCCGATGATTTGAAAATTTGTATAGGTGTGTATGATGGTTTGATAGTTAGATCTGCAACTCGCGTCACACCCCAAATATTGGAAGTGGCTAAGAATTTAAAAATAATCGGTAGAGCGGGGATTGGTGTCGATAATATTGATATTTTGGCTGCTTCAGCCAAAGGTGTCGTTGTGATGAATACACCCTTCGGCAATTCAATTACGACAGCAGAGCATACTATCGCGATGATGTTTGCCTCAGCAAGAAATATTGCTGCGGCAAGTGTATCGACACATGCCGGTAAATGGGAAAAAGCAAAGTTTGTTGGGGTCGAACTTTCTGGTAAAACACTTGGTATTATTGGTTGCGGTAATATTGGTTCTATTGTCGCAGATAGGGCTATTGGACTAAAGATGAAAGTCGCGGCTTATGATCCATTTCTATCGCCGGAAAGGGCAACTAAAATCGGTGTAGATAAAGTAGGGTTGGACGACTTATTTGCGCGTTCCGATGTTATTAGCCTTCACACACCTTTGACCGACGCTACCCGCGGTATAATTGATCACCGCGCCATTAAGAAAATGAAAAATGGTGTTCACATCATTAACTGCGCGCGAGGTGGTCTCATCGATGAGGGAGATCTAAAGATAGCCATCGAATCTGGAAAGGTTTCTGGCGCAGCGTTAGACGTGTTCTCCAAGGAGCCTGCAACAGAAAATGCCCTATTCGGAAATCAAAAAATTATAGCTACTCCTCATTTGGGAGCTTCGACGAATGAAGCACAGATCAATGTTGCCATCCAGATTTCTGAACAAGTTTCCGATTATTTGCTAAATGGTGCGGTCGTACATGCTTTAAATATGCCTTCAGTAAGCGCTGAAGATGCCCCAAAATTGTCTCCGTATATGAAGCTTGCGGAACAATTAGGAAGTTTTGCCGGTCAGGTGACAAAAACTGCAATTAAGAAGGTCAGCGTAGATTATTGTGGGCACGTTTCCGGGCTTAACACGAAGCCTTTGACGGCTATAGTATTGAAGGGCTTACTCACGCCTCTTTTAGAATCAGTTAACATGGTCAGTGCACCGACAGTGGCAAGGGAGCGCAATATCGAAATTACCGAATCTACAAGCGAGACGTTGGACGAATTTCAAACCTTGATAAAATTAACAATTACTACGGAAAAACAGATGCGTTCGGTAGCTGGAACTTTGTCTCACGGAGACCGGCCTAGAGTAGTTGAGATAAAGGATATCGCTATAGATGCGGAGCTAGGCCCCAATATGCTATATATTACCAACGAGGATAAGCCAGGTTTCATTGGTAATCTTGGTGCGACATTAGGGGACGCAGGAATAAATATCGCAACCTTCAATTTAGGCCGACAAAAGACCCATGGCGATTCCATAGCCCTGATTGAAACTGATGGACCGGTACCAGACGAGGTAGCAGAAAAGGTCCGCTGCCTACCCCACGTAGTTCGGGTTGTACCGCTAACCTTCTAGCCAATTTAACTCGTTAGGGTGATAAAGCAGGCTATAGCAACGTTTCTAATTGCCCATCAGAAAATCAAAAAGGGGATTTAATTTTCGGCTTGCATTTAGTAAGTATTTCCAAAGTAGCTGCAGAGGAAATTTAACTTGTTCTCATCTTGTCGTTTGATTTTTAATAAGTTTTTTACTTATCCACTTGATTTACCAACTGAGTCAGATCAAACTTCATTTGACTAGCAAAAACTTTATAAAATGGCCAAAAAAAAATTAGCTAGTTAATCGTTGGTCGCCAAAACGGGGAGAAATACAATGGCAACCGTTTCCCTTACGGTAAACGGGAAGGTTATGTCGGCGGAGGCTAGTGCCGATACACTTTTCGTAAATTTTATCAGAGAAAATCTCGGGATGACCGGTACTCATGTAGGATGTGATACCAGCCAATGTGGTGCATGTGTGGTAATGGTCAATGGAGATTCCGTAAAAAGCTGTACGATGCTTGCAGTTCAAGCTGAGGGCGCTGAAGTGACCACAGTAGAGGGTTTGGCTTCCAATGGAGACCTTCACCCCATGCAGCAGGCATTTCACGACAATCACGGTTTGCAATGTGGGTACTGTACACCAGGTATGTTGATCAGTTCTATTGATCTGGTGACCAAGAACCCCAATGCCAACGAGGCGGAAATCAGACACGGCCTCGAAGGTAACCTCTGCCGATGCACAGGCTACCACAATATTGTTAAAGCCATTCAGGCCGGCGCAGCAGCGATGAAGGGATAAAAATAATGCCAGATGGAAATACAGGAATTGGCGCCGCGGTTAAACGCAAAGAAGACAGGCGTTTTTTAACCGGTAAAGGAAGGTTTACGGACGATATCAACCGTCCAAACCAGACTTTTGCCTATTTTCTCAGAAGCTCTGTTGCCCATGCAAACATTAAGAGTCTAGATACAAGTGCTGCGTTAACCGCCGAAGGTGTGATCGCAGTTTATACGAATGAAGATATGGAAGGTGTTGGCGGAGTACCTTGTGGATGGGGTCTCACATTTCAGAATGGCGATCCAATGGTTGAGCCGGTCCATCCGGTTTTAGCTGCAGGTAAAGTCCGTCATGTGGGTGATCCCATTGCAGTCGTAATAGCAGAAACAAAAAAACAAGCGAAAGCTGCGGCAGCTCTTATCAAAATCGACTTAGAAGATTTGCCAGCAGTAGTCAATATGACAAATGCCGTTGAAGGTGGTACCCTGGTCCATGAGGAAGCTGCTAATAATATTTGTTATGACTGGGCGATTGGCGACAAGGACGAAGTTGATAAAGTTTTTGATGGAGCAGATCATGTCACCAGTATCGAAATCGTAAATAACCGCTTGATCCCGAACGCTATCGAGCCCCGTGCTGCTATTGGCGATTATGATGCCGTTAGTCAAAAATATACATTGTATACGACTACCCAGAGCCCTCACTTAATCAGGCTATTAATGGGTGCATTTGTTTTACAGATACCTGAGCATAAGCTTCGCGTTGTGGCGCCTGATGTGGGTGGTGGTTTTGGTTCAAAAACTTTCCATTATGCTGAAGAAGCCATGGTAACCTGGGCAGCCGGGCAGCTGGGACGCCCCGTAAAATGGACGGCAGAACGTTCTGAGAGTTTTATCTCTGATGCACACGGACGCGATCACATAACGACAGCCGAACTTGCATTAAGTAAGGACGGGACGTTCCTGGCTTTTCGGGAAAGGACTTTGGCAAATATGGGAGCTTACCTTTCCACATTCGCTCCAGCCGTTCCCACCTACTTGCATTCTACGCTTCTAGCTGGTGTATACACGACGCCTATGATTTACAGTAATATTATTGCTGTATTCACCAATACCGTTGCTGTAGATGCTTATCGAGGAGCTGGTCGACCTGAGGCGACTTATACGTTGGAGCGCATTATAGACCGTGCTGCTCGTGAACTGGGAATTGATCAGGTAGATATTAGGCGTAAGAACTTTATTCAGCCTGACGCGTTCCCGTATCAGACACCTGTTGCACTGGAATACGATTCTGGCAATTACGAGGCGACGCTTGCTTCTGCACTAAAAGGTGCAGACGTAGATGGTTTTGAGGCTCGAAAGGCAGAGGCAGCGAAGAATGGTAAACTCCGCGGTCTCGGTTACTCTACCTATGTTGAAGCGTGCGGCGCCGCGCCGTCGGCGGTCGCCGGTGCTTTAGGTGCACGTGCTGGTCTATATGAATCTGCTAATGTACGCGTCCACCCGACAGGTAGTATAACTGTCTTTACGGGTAGTCATTCCCATGGGCAAGGACACGAAACAGCCTTTGCTCAACTCGTTTCAGAACAAATTGGTGTCGATATAGAGAACGTTGAAATTTCTCATGGCGATACCGATCAAATTCCTTTCGGTATGGGGACTTACGCCTCGCGGTCACTTGCGGTGGGAGGATCGGCAATTGTAAAGGCCTTGGATAAAATTATCGATAAATCCAAGAAAATAGCTGCACACATCATGGAGGCTGCCGAGAGTGATATTGAATTCGAGGATGGTACGTTCAAGGTTGCAGGCACCGATAAATCGATGGGATTTGGTGAAGTAGCTCTTGCAGCTTATATACCTCATAATTACCCATTGGACGTGCTGGAGCCGGGACTTGAAGAATCGGCTTTCTATGATCCTGCCAACTTTACATTTCCGGCAGGGTGCCACATATGTGAAGTCGAGGTTGATCCAAGCACAGGGGTCGTGGAGATTACAAACTTTACCGCGGCGGATGATCCCGGGACTGTCATTAACCCTATAATCGTGGAAGGTCAGATCCACGGTGGTGTAGCCCAGGGTATCGGCCAGGCTCTTCTAGAGGGTTGCATCTATGATGATAACGGGCAGCTGATTACTGGCTCATATATGGATTACACGATGCCACGGGCGGACGATTTACCGTCGTATGTGGTAAGTACCGAATCTACCAAGTGTACGCACAATCCGTTAGGCGTAAAGGGTGTTGGTGAGGTTGGAACCATAGGTGCAACACCGGCTGTAATTAACGCCATTGTGGATGCCTTGTCGGAACTTGGTGTTACAGATATGCCTATGCCTGCGACACCACAGACAGTCTGGCGTGCAATCCAGGAAGCATCATAAAAAAGGAGAGGAAGATGTCAGAATTTAATTATGCAATGGCCTCTTCGGCCGATGACGCGTCAGCTCAGGTAAAAGGAACCGGTGACGGCTCTTTAATTGCTGGTGGAATGACGTTAATTCCGTCTATAAAATTGGGATTAGCCACTCACACCGATCTGATCGATCTGGCCGGGGCAGGCCTTAGCGGTATTTCAGTGGAAGGCACAACCGTTACCATTGGAGCGATGACACGGCATGTGGATGTAGCATCATCAAAGGAAGTTGTGAATGCTATTCCGGCTTTGTCTGGCTTGGCCAGCGGCATTGGAGACCCACAAGTTCGTAATCGAGGAACCATTGGAGGATCTGTTGCAAATAATGATCCAGCTGCCGATTACCCTGCGGCATGCTTAGGGTTGGGAGCAATGATTAAAACAAACGATAGGGAAATCTCTGCAGATGATTTTTTTGCGGGCTTATTTACAACGGCGTTAAAAGAAGGGGAAGTAATTACCTCGGTCGGTTTTCCGATACCGGAAAGGGCTGCCTACGTTAAATTTCCCAACCCGGCAAGTCGCTATGCGTTGGTGGGTGTGTTTGTTTCCGACGGTCCTATGGGAATTCGTGTCGCAGTGACCGGAGCAGGCATTAGTGGTGTTTATAGAGAATCCAGTTTTGAAAGCGCTCTATCAGGAGCTTGGGAACCAGCCACATTAGATGGTGTTAAAGCCGATGAAAGTTCAATGGCGTCAGATATTCACGCGGCAGCAGACTATAGAGCGCACTTGGTTGGTGAAATCGCCCGTCGGGCGATTGCCGCTAGCGTATAGTTAACTCAAATAGTTTTTTCCTTTAATTTTCCCTCCTGTCCAAAATTATGGACAGGAGGGGAAGTGTTTTCTATGCTTCTCTTAATTCTCAATAAACGGAAATAAGGATAAATATGACTGAGCTCCCCCAATCGGTGGACGCTACATCGGATTTGTTGCGTTCTGGTGACTATCTCGCCAATCGTAGTCTGGCTACCGCGCTCTACTTGTCTCTTTCCCTCGGACGTCCGTTGTTTCTAGAAGGAGAAGCAGGGGTAGGTAAAACAGAAATAGCGAAGGTGTTATCTGAAACATTAGGCCGAAAATTATTACGATTGCAATGCTATGAAGGTCTTGATGTTACGACAGCAGTTTATGAATGGAATTATTCTCGCCAAATGGTGGAAATCCGAATGGCAGAAGCTGCGGGAGAACGAGATAGGGATAAACTTGAAGCTGATCTCTTCGGCGACGCATTTTTGATTAAACGACCGCTTTTACAGGCATTGGAAGTACAGCCATCAGGACCGCCAGTTTTGTTGATTGACGAACTCGATCGTACCGACGAGCCTTTTGAAGCCTATTTGTTAGAGGTACTTTCTGATTTTCAGGTTACCATACCCGAACTTGGTACCATAACGGCTAAGGACCCCCCGCTGGTTGTGATTACTTCCAATCGAACTCGCGAGATTCATGATGCTTTGAAACGCCGTTGTTTCTACCATTGGGTGGATTATCCGAGTGCCAACCGGGAATTAGAAATCATAAAGATAAAAGCTCCGGGAGCATCGGAAATATTGTCGGCAGAAGTTGTGGGCTTTGTTCAGCAGTTACGTGGGATGGATTTGTTTAAGCAACCGGGAGTGGCCGAAACTATAGACTGGGCTCACGCTCTTACCCAACTTGACTGCATGGCACTCGACCCAGAAATGGTTAGCGATACTTTGGGCACTTTATTGAAATATCAAGACGATATCGTCAAAATAGAAGGTAGCGAAGCCAGTCGTATCCTCAAGGAAGTAAAAATGGAAATCGCAACGGCAGGTGTCTGATCCATGACTGTCAGGTCCTTTGAGGATAATAACCGCGGTTTGCCGCGTATCGACTTAGGTGGTCGACTTTCAGAAAATATTATGCATTTTGGTCGGGTTTTACGCCGTGCCGGTATTCCCATTGGCCCGGGTCAGATAATAGGTGCTATCAATGCTGTGACCCAAGTTGGTATTGGAAACCGAGGGGACTTTTATTGGGCTCTTCATTCTGTATTTGTAAACCGACAAGACCAGCGTGATATCTTTGACCAGGCATTTCATATATTTTGGCGCAATCCCGAAATCTTGGAAAAGATGATGCAAATGATTTTACCGGACATCGGATCCCCAGAGGCTATGGCAAATAGAGATGAGATCTCTCGACGAGTTTCTGAAGCCTTGTCCCAGAACCAGAAGGAGGCATCTGGAGAAGAGCAGCAGGAAGAAAAGGAGTTTGATGCGGCTCTGACGTGGAGTGCTGGAGAAGTTCTAAGTCAGAAAGATTTTGAAAAAATGTCTTCAGATGAAATGAGGGAGGCAAGAGAGGCTATTAAACGTTTGCGTCTGCCGATTATGGAAGTGCCAACGCGACGATTTCGTTCATATTCTTCAGGTCCACGCGTAGACATGCGCCGAACACTTCGGGCCGCTTTACGATCGTGTAACGGCTACATACCACTGATGCGTAGAGAAAGGCGAACCCGCCGCCCACCTTTGGTCATAATTTGCGATATTTCAGGCTCTATGGAGCGCTATTCCCGGATGATTCTCCACTTCATGCACACCGTAATTAATGATCGGGATCGAGTATATACCTTCGTTTTTGGAACGCGATTAACAAATGTAACACGTTATTTGCGCTACAAAGACGTAGATATGGCTTTATCTAGGATAGGTGAAGAAGTAGTGGATTGGTCAGGGGGTACGAGGATAGGCAGGTGCTTACACGATTTTAACCAAAATTGGTCACGGCGAGTTTTGGCACAGGGAGCGGTGGCCATCATCATCTCAGATGGCCTTGACCGTGATGAGGGAACGGGCCTGGAGTTGGAGATGATACGTCTACATAAGTCCTGTCGAAGACTTATATGGCTAAATCCACTTCTCAGGTACGAAGGTTTCCAACCAAAGGTTATTGGAATTAGAGCTATGCTCCCTCATGTGGATGAATTTAGGACGGTTCATAATTTAGAAAGTTTGCAAGATCTTACTCGCGTTCTGGGAGATGAACCAGTTGGCCATTTGAATAGCACTCAATCGGTGATGATCAGTTAATTCGATTTCTGGGAGTTTTTAATAAAGACGATAATGTTCATATAGAATAGGGCTATTATTGTAATTTAAAGTCGGATTTGGGAGTTAATTCTATTTATAGGGGTTGTTTCCTTGTCTTACGAGCAACCGGATTGGAATACCCGGTAGCTCGAAACGTTCTCTAATTCCGTTAACTAAATATCGGCGGTAAGCTTCTGGGAGGGAATTTCCCCGGCTTGAAAATACAACAAAAGTTGGAGGACGCGTCTTCGCTTGGGTCATATAGCGTAGACGTATGCGATGGCCGCTGACTAAGGGGGGAGGGTGCCTTTCTAACATTACTTCAAGCCACCGATTGAGTTGGCCTGTTGGTATACGCTGGTTCCAAATATCGAAATACTTGAACGACTCGGGTAATAGCTTCTGTACTCCTTTTCCCGTCAAGGCTGAGAGTATCACTACAGGTACACCGCGTATCTGGGGTAGTGACGTTTGTAGGCGGTATTCTAGATCTTTTAGTGACGATGCACGGTTTTTGACACTATCCCATTTGTTAACAGCTACAACCAGGATGCGGCCCTCGTCAATAACCTCTCCCGCTATAGTTAAGTCTTGTTTTTCCAGCATTGTATTTGCGTCTAAAACTAAAACCACTACTTGAGCAAACTGGATAGCACGATGGGTATCAGATGTTGATAAACTCTCAACCTTGTCAGTTACTCTGGACTTGCGTCTCAGTCCTGCCGTGTCTATCAGCCGGATTGGCCGGCCCTCATAGTCCCACTGAACGGTGATGGCATCACGAGTGATACCAGCCTCAGGCCCCACGAGTAAGCGTTCTTCACCAATGATTTGATTGGCAAGGGTTGATTTTCCAACGTTTGGTCGCCCCACAATTGCCATATGGAGAGGTGATTCAGAAATTTTATCCGGCAATATTTCACCAAACTTAATGTCGTCTTCTAAGTCACCGCCATCCAACTGGGTGTAATCCTCGATAAATGGTGCGAGCGAATCATATAAGCTTCCCATACCCTCGCCATGCTCTGCAGAGATCGCAATCGGTTCGCCTAAACCAAGTCTCAAAGCCTCAGATAAAGCATATTTATTAATAGATCCCTCGCATTTGTTAGCAACCAAGATGATGGGAATCTCTTGCCTGCGAAGCCAATTGGCAAAATATTCATCGAACGGCGTGATACCCGTCCGGGCATCAACCAAAAAAAGGGCCACATCTGCTTGTTCGACAGCTTGATTGGTCTGTTTGCGCATTCGAGCTTCAAGACTATCGTCATTATAGTCTCCAAACCCAGCAGTATCTATCAAAGTTAAATCTAAATCACCCAATTTTCCTTTAGCTTCACGCCGATCTCTCGTAACGCCTGAAGTTCGATCAACGATGGCTAATTTTTTTCCAGCTAGGCGATTAAACAAAGTAGATTTTCCGACGTTGGGACGCCCGACAATTGCGAGGCTTAAACTCATGAGTTAAGGGATACTGGAACTATCAGCGATAGGCAATGAGGTCTGCATCGTCACTGAGAAAATATATTGTATCTCGCGCTACTATAGGTCCGATAGTAACACCATCTGGCATTTCTATCTTACCAAGAGTTTGACCGCTATAGGGTGAAATTGAAAGGGCTTCGCCGGTCGATCCTGCTACAATCAGTCGATCACTGGTAAGGACTGGGCCAGTCCAGATAATTCTGCCAGTTTTGTCCTCTGGATCTTCCCATTTTGCAAGATTATTGACCCAGTAAATATTTCCTTTTTCCCGCGAAAGCGCTACAAGTTCGGAATTGTTAGTTAAAACAAAAATAAAATCACCCGCTACCCACGGGCTTTCTATCCCACCGATACTTCGTTCCCAAATACGTTTGCCTGTTCGTAGATTTATTGCTGTCAATCGACTATTGTTGCTGATGACAAACACTAAGCCCCTGTCAATAATAGGGCGACCACGAATAGTTGTAAATGTTGTTGCCGAGTTTGTCTTTCTCGCACCAGCTAAAGAGTCCGTCCATAATTCTTTTCCATTTTCAACCTTGAGAGCGGCCACCTCACCAGAAGAGTAAGTTACAACAACAACGCCAGCGTCGACAGCGGGATTAGCACCGCCAATTAAATTTGTGGGTTCTTCAATGCCCGAGTGGGTCCATATATTTTGACCGTTAGATCCATAAACAGCATATAGTTTATTAGCCAAGGTCACTGCATATACCCGGTTGTTACGAACGGTTGGTGCCGTCCTAAACGGGTTGTCCACCTTGCGGCGCCATATAATTTTACCCGTGTTGGCATCCAGACACACCAGTTCCGCAAATCCTGTGGCAACAAATATCCTACCAGCTTCGTAAGCTAATCCACCTCCGACGTATCCCTCTTCTTCATCTTCAGGAGCCAAATCCAAACGCCATATCTCGTCCCCTGAGATGGCATTAAACGCGGCTATTTCTGTTTCGGCATCCATGGTGTACACGCGACCATCTGCCATGATCGGTTGGGCGATCAGCCAGTCAGTGTCATTTGCACCCGATCCAATATCGATGCTCCAAGATTCTTTAATATTGGGGCTAATTTTGATGTGGTGCATTGCATGGTTGGCGTATCCACCCGCTTGTGGCCATTCATTGTTGGAAGTTGGGGCAGGCAAGAGGATTTTTTTTCCGGTCGTAATAGAATCGGCCTGTAATGTTTGTTCTTGCGCCAGAATTGAAATCCGTTTTCCGGAAAGTGGGGGTTTTTCGGTAGTACCAAGAAAAGGTAACGAACCGCATCCAGAGACCAAAAGAATGCCCGCAAAGATTATGAATGGTCGTATAAAGAAAAAAATCACTAATTATATTCCCTAGTTGCCCGAAATGGCCGACACCTCCGCAGCGCGAGCCCGAATACCTGCCGGGGCTGTAACATCATCTGCTAACTCTTTATATAATTGGACTGCCTGCTTAATATTTCCGGACTTTTTTGCAAGGAGTGCCACCAGTTCCCTAGCGGTATGTCGCCATGGGTTAGAGGGTAAAATCAGGTGCTGGATCTGGTTGGTTAATTCAACTGGATCACCATTATCTAAATTATGCATCGTCGATAGAATAAGTGCCAAGTCACGGAAAATTTCATTTATTTTGGTGTCATTTGCAATAGACAAGTAGGCTGCAGCGGCCCCAGTGGCGTCGCCAGAGCGGGCAATCAATCCCGCTTGATTAAGCTGAGCAAGAATTGAATATCCTGTAGTACCGTCCTTAGTAAGGCGAGCTAAAGCTGAAGTAGCGTCATTCGTTTTGTTTTGGCTTATTGCATTTAAAGCAGAGGCATATAGTGCACTGTCATTGCTACGTCTACTTAGATCATACCCTTTCCAACCTTGGTAGGCGGCAACGGAAGCAACAAAAATAACCGCAATACCAATCAAGTATTTACCATACTTTTTCCAGAGTTTGGCATAACTTTCTTGTCGCAGTTCTTCATCTATCTCTTTAAAGAAACTATCTTTTTCCGGATTTTGGTCCGCCATCATCGTACCTTATGTGCAGACAAGTAGACGGTTGAAAAATATAAGGGTTAATGCGACTGGATTTTAGTGGACGTATAAATAACTTGCAAACGTTGATAACGCAAACCCTGGACCAAAACAAGCTAGGCTGTTTTGATAAGAATATATAGTTAGGCACTTAAGTTGTCACTTAGGTTGCAATAATGTTTTGAAAGATTAAAGGTTCTTTAAGTTTGCGATATGTATAACAAAGTTTAAACGGCTATACTGTTACTGATGGCTTGCTAGAATGAAACAAAACCTTTTAATGCCTGCTATTCTGATTGCAACGGTGGTTGGTGTCTCCGGTTGTACATCGACTGCTGCGACAGCACCCTCATTTTTCCCTTTTCCCCAAGCGATGGGTTTAGATGGGGCGGCAGTTTTGAGTACGGGAAAAACAATTAGTGACCACATTGTATCATTTTCAACTGGTAAAAATTGTTCTACCGTCCGAAAAAACATAGGACAACACTACTGTGAAGAGGATGAAGTGCAGAACCCGGATGAAGTTTTTTGTTACAATACGCTAGGTAATGTAAGCTGTTACGCGTCACCGGCGCCCCATGGCGAAACCCAACGTCATCTTGGGCAAACAAACGCCACGCGGTAATGAATTGTTACGTTAATTCCTTCCTTTCCTCATTTTTTTGTCTCTGAAACTGTTAAGAAACTAAAGCACCGTATCGGCCTGTTTTTGATGGTCAGAAAAGGCTTCAGGTAGTTACCAAAGTCAAATTTACTAATCTGGGTCTGAAGGTGTTATTGTGGCGTTGGTGTTCGCGAATGATATTAAAAACTTTTACAATTGGAATACTTATTTAGGTGGAGTTATAATTTTGAGATGCAAATACTACAGTCGATGATACTGTTCTGGTTCTTTCTATGCGTAGAAACACTTGCCTTAAGTTAGTCAAAAGAAAGTTTGTTAGCATTCTCTAATTTGCCAATAAAAAGACTTGCTGGGGACATTGCCTAAGTTTCAACTAAAGCTTCTTGGTGTTTACCTGGTTTTTCAATCAAGCCCAAAGAAAAAGACATGATTGGCGGAACAAGTGCCATGGTCAGTACGGCGGATAGGGATAAGCCTCCGAGTACTACAGATCCTAAGCCGCGGTATAGTTCAGAACCAGAACCGGGGAAAAGGACCAAGGGCAACATACCGCATACTGAGGTTAAAGTTGACATGAAAATTGGTCGAATTCTATTACGCGTCGCTTCTTCAATGGCTTCAGAAGCCGGTTTACCCTCTTCACGGATGTGATAAAGGGTCTGATGTACAAGTAGGATCGCGTTATTAACTACAATTCCAACTAAAATAATGAAACCCATCATGGTAAGCATGTCCAAGGATTGGTCGACGAACATATTAAGTATTGCTAAACCCATAAGGCCACCCGCTGCGGCGACAGGAACGGAGAGCATCACAATTAAGGGGTAAATAAAACTCTCAAACAGCACCGCCATTACCAAATAGACGATAACTATTGCCAATAATAGGTCGAATGTTATTTCTTGCCACGTTTCGGTCAGCTTGTCAGCGCTTCCTGAAATACGCAAACGAACACCGTCAGGTAGTCCCTTTTTAATCATCGGCGCGATAACGTCGTCTCGTACTCTGTCAATTGCTTCCTCTAACGGGATATTATTACGCGGGCTCAACTGTATTGTGACGGTTCGATATCGATCTATTCTTCGAATTTGAGTAGGGCCATTTGTAACGATAATATTACTCAAATTCTCTACCGGCATTATGCGTCCATCGCGGGTTACCATGGGTAGTTCATTGATGCGTTGTGTATGTTCTTTCCCTCCCCTTGGTCCCATCAACGTCAGGTCAATGCGTTTTCCCTCGAATGTTACTTCCGTAACGCGCAGGCCGTCGTTGAAGGCGTCTATCGTTTGACCGAGTTCTCCGGCTGAAACGCCATTATCGGCTAATTTAAGGCGATCAGGTATAACACGAAGTTCTGGTTCTCCAAGTGCGAGGCCCGGTTTTGGACGAATACGATTTCCTTGAGATGGAGGAAACTTACCGAGAAGTCGGAAGAATAACGACCGAGCAACAGCGTAATTAGTTTCTAAGTCTGGTCCCGATACGTCTAAATTAATTCCTCTCCCCGAGCCTACAGATCGGCCCCACAATGTGGGTTGAAAGACAAAGGCGAGTACACCGGGTTCTTCTCTCGCAGGATTTTGCAGGAGTGGGATAAGTTCGTGGGCCTTGTTAGGATCGACATGTGATGCTGCCATGAACGCTCTACCGCGGAGGGATACTACAAAAAATCGATCGATCTTCCTTTCAATATCGTTAGCTACTTTATTTACAGCATTGTCTGCATTTTCCAGGGTTGTAGACCATAATTTGCGAGTTTTCTCCTGGACCCGTGTCATGATGGCATCCATTGTGTCCAAATTGTAACCTGCAGGTGGTTGAACAAAACCGATGACGAGGTTGCGGTTGCCAGTCGGCAAGTAGTCAATCTTGGGCATTGCAACCCAAGTAAAAATAGTTGCAGCTGACGTTAGTAAAAACACAATTACTCCAGCGTGGATTTTATTTTTAACAACATAGGTAGCGAACCTACTCCAAAATGCGGCAAAGCTAGCGGCAAACGGGTCAATAAATGGTATCTTGGTCCTTAAATTTGAGTCGAAAGATTCAGATTGAAAGACCCGGTTAGAGAGTGCTGGTATTAAGGTTAAAGCCATGAGCAAGGATAATGTTACAGATACTGAAATTGCTACACCAATATCACGAAAAAGCTGCCCAGCTTCTAGTTCCATATATAGGATTGGAATAAATACCATAACCGTAGTCAGAGAGGAGACAAATACTGCAGGCCATACTTGAGCCGTGCCTTTATATGCTGCTTCGCTTGCCGACATTCCACTTTGCCGTAGTCGGAAAATGTTTTCTAGAACAACAATTGCGGCGTCAACGACCATACCTACAGCAAAGGCGATACCAGCGAGGCTAACAACGTTCAAAGAACGACCCAGCATTGCCATGGCAACAAATGTGCCAATAATTGAAACTGGAATGGCTGCGGCTATTACAATTGTCGGGCGCCAGGAGCGAAGAAACAATATAAGTATAATGATGGCGAGTGTGCCACCGTAATAAATATTTTGGGTTACTAGGGAGATAGATGAATTAATATACTCTGTCTCATCATAAATTTGGCGTAAAATCAAACCGGCTTGCTTGATTGGGCCTTCAGCAAGTTCTTTAGTGACCGAACGAATTTCTTTCATTGTTTCCAATACGTTGGCACCTTGTTCCCGGGTCAGATTAAAACCTAGTGCCGGCACACCAAGTTGACGAGCGCGAGCAAAGCGTTCCTTATATGCGACTTGTACGGTAGCTATGTCGCCGACGGTTACTCGGCCAAAGCCTCCTTCAAACCTCTCAGATCTTTCACTCCCCGACCTTGTCGATTTTTCGCTCCGAAGCAAAATGTTACGCACATCACTAGGAGTATTCAATTCTCCATCAGTGCGCACTACGTAGCGTCTTTTCCCTTCATTGACATCACCTCCTGTTACGGCAGTATTCTCTGCTCGTAACCGTTGAATGACCTCCGGGATGGTTAAACGATAAAATGCCAGTTTTGCAGGATCTATGATTACCTGTAATTCACGCTCGTTGTCACCGTAAAGGTTAACCCCACCGACCCCATTTATCCGCTCATAACGTCCTTCTATCACGTCTCTTAAAAAGTCGCCGTAGGTACCCATTGGGCGTTCGTTATCTTTGGTGCGGGTAAGCGTAAACCATGCAATAGCGTTATCGTCGGTTCCGGATGTGCTGATGGTTGGTTCATCCGCCTCTTCGGGGTAACCTGTCACTCTATCAAGGCGATTGGCTGTAAGAAGAAGTATACGGTTGAAGTCAAGTCCAGGACTAAACTCTAGGGTTACGACACCTTGGTTGTGTTTGGCTTCACTTACAATGCGTTTTACGCCTTCCAGTCCCTTAAGTTCTTCCTCCTGTTTTGTCACGATCTCTCGTTCTACTTCCGATGGTGCCGCACCGCGCCAGTTGGTTTTTATTATGATAACTGGTTGGCGTACATCAGGAGCCATTTGGATTGGGACCTTTTGGAGGGATATCCAACCAAACAGCACAATCATCAAAACCATTGCTACAACGGCTGTTGGTCTTTCAATGGAGAGACGGATTAAATTCATCTTTGTTAACCAATCAACATGAAAAAAAATTCTTTTTATTTTAGCACAATCAAAATGACGGCAAACAGATTTTAAGTAGGTTTATCGAATAACTCTAACTTTACCCCCACCTCCGAGACGTTCATTGCCTCGTACTACTACTTTCTCCCCTGCTTTAAGGCCACTTAAAATTTGAAAGTGGTCCCCAATCCCCCGTCCTACACGAACACTTCTCATTGAAGCGGTAGTTCCATTTACCACATAGACAACATTACCATTTGCCCGGCGAATTACCGCATCTTTGGAGACAGTGAGAACGGGCCGATCAGAAGTCAGTGGTAATTCAACAAGGACAGCCTGATTGTCAGCGAGTGGTTTAGTGGTGGGCTTCACTTCGGGTCTCAAACGAACTGGTCGTGTGCGGGTTCGCAAATCTTCTCTGGGGATTATAGCCCGCACAACCGCTGATAACCTGTTACCATCATCAAGTATTACACTTGCCAGGGTATTCGTTTTCAATGTGTTGATGCGGGCACTTGGGACGTCGATCTCTATTTCTAATAAGCGGTCGTTTATAAGAGTTACAACAGGTGCTCCGGTGTTTACGTGGGTCCCCACCTCGACGTGTTTCTGAATAATAACACCCTCAAAAGGCGCTCGAATTGTTGCGTCACGAATGTCGATATCTATGCGCTCGAGTGACGCCGAAGCCTCTGCAACCTGTGCATTCTTCTCTAAAACCTGTGCCGACTTTTCTGATACGAGTCCCTCAAGGTCCTCAAAACGCGCGCGCGAGAAAGCAGCTGACTTAAGTAAACTCTTCATTCTGCTGAATTCCCGTTTAGCGTTTTTTAGCGAAGTTTTTTGGACCCGGAGTACGGCATTTTGGCGGTCTAACAAAGCTACCGCTCTTTTGCGCTCTGTGATCAGTCGACCAGTTGCTAATGTTGCTATAACCGAACCTTTTTTTACTCTTTCTCCGACAGCAACAGAGACGAGGTTAATGGTACCACTTATCCGAGCGGATAATACTCCCGATTGGAGGGCAACAACTCTACCGACGATTTGATAGGTTTCACTGCTAAGCTTAGATACCACGTCATCAAGCTTGACTGCTTGAAGCGGTCTACCCCGAGGAGCAGATTTTTTGCCCAGCGACGTTATTTTTTTTACCGTTTTCAACTTACCTGGGTCCTTAATAATCTTTTCTGGGCATCCTGAACCAGAGAAAAAACCTTTAATTTCGGCACCATCCAAGCCACCATTCTTGTCGCAATCCATGTCGTCAAAATTGGCTTCCAGGGGACCCTGAGCCTCGCTCTTCTGGATCAGTCCGTCTTTATTCGTATCAGAAGCCTTACTCCGCTCCGAAAGAGGGGGGAATTTTGACTTAGCGAGGGTTGTAGTGGAGGCGGCGGCCGGTTGTTCCTTTGGGCATCCAGACCCGCTGAAGAAACCGCTAATTTCGGCACCATCCAGGCCGCCATTTTTATCGCAATCCATGTCGTCAAAATTGGCTGCAAGTGGCCCCCGGGCCTCACTCTCCTGGATCACTCCATCTTTATTCGTATCTGCCGCTTTCCCCTGCTCTGAAAGCTCTTTTCCCTGAGCATTAACTGGTTTTGGGGTCATAACTAATATTGATGTTCCGAAAAACAACGTCAATAAAATCACAAAACTGGAACGCAAAATTTTCGTTATTTCCATCGTAATTCTCATACTTCAACTTTCTAGGAGTTGGTTCGCTAAAGATATTCCATTAGATTTTCAAGGTTGGCGCCGATTATTCGTACGTTAAATTTGAATTTACAGATCACCTTTGAAATTCTTACAGTACTAACTTTGATTTTTGGTTCTGTTCACTAGTTACGTACGAAAAGCTTCGGAGTTTAGGCATACTAGGTGTGAACAGTAAAACCCTGGATCGCCTATTTTGGGTTGACCGCCGTTACTATTTCTCCATTGACCGCATATGAAGGGAAGGTCATCTCAACAATTTGATCAGCAATATGTTCCGGCGTTTTTAGTGTCATAGGGTCTTCTCCCGGAAAGGCTTCTGCGCGCATACGTGTGCGAGTGCCACCAGGATTAAATAAATTGACGTTTATATTAGTTTTTTCCACTTCATGTGCGTAAGTTTTAACCAGCATTTCTAAGGCTGCCTTGCTGACAGCATAGACACCCCAATAGGAACGGGAACGATGACCTGCTGTTGATGTAATAAAAACAGCTCGACCCGAACTAGATTGACGGAGTAAAGGGTCAAGGCTTCTGATCAGCCACCAGTTGGCGGTAAGATTGACGTCCATTGTTTGCTGCCAGACTTTAGGGTCAATATGGTTAATAGGCCCAAGAGTGCCTAAAAGGCCTGCATTTCCGATTAAAATATCCAGTTTTTTATAGCGCTCAAATAGAGCAGAACCTAATTGGTTAATTTTAACCCCTTGAGACAAGTCCAGTGGGGTCAAAGTCGCGGTACCTCCGATCGAGCGGATTTTGTCATCGACTTCTTCGAGGCCAGCTTTAGTGCGGGCGACAAGTATTAAGTGTGCGCCAAGTTCAGCAAGCCGGACGGAGACCGCTGCCCCAATCCCCCGCGAAGCGCCTGTCACTAGCGCGACGCGGTCTTTCAATGGTTTGCTGTTTTCTGTCATACCTGTTCGGTTAAAAGCGAGAGTTGAGCAGGTAAGGGGCCACCGTTTCGGTCAGTCAATTCTATAGGATATTCACCAGAAAAACAGGCGTCGCAGTATTGTGGATTTTCAGGGTTTCTATCAGTTTCTCCGATGGCTCTATAAAGCCCCCGCATTGAAATGAAAGCAAGGCTATCGACACCGATATGTTTTGCCATTAAATCGATATCCATTCTTGATGCTAAAAGCTGTTCAGGCTCTGGAGTATCAATACCGTAATAGCATGAGTGGGCTGTTGGTGGACTTGAGATTCGCATATGGATTTCTTTTGCGCCTGCGGCTCGAACCATTGCTACGATTTTTTCTGATGTAGTTCCCCTCACGATAGAATCATCCACTAAGATGACACGCTTTCCTTCGATGTGCCCGCGGTTTGCATTGTGTTTTAGACGTACACCGAGATGTCGGATTTGGTCCGTTGGTTCAATAAAAGTGCGGCCCACATAATGATTCCGTGTAATGCCAAGTTCAAAACTGATGTTGCTTTGTTCTGCATATCCGAGTGCTGCAGGGACCCCGGAATCTGGTACTGGAACGATTATATCTGCGTCCACATGGCTCTCTTTTGCTAGTTCTACGCCAATACATTTTCGCACGTCGTAAACGTTGCGGCCTTCAACTTGGCTGTCAGGCCGGGCAAAATAAATATATTCGAATATGCAGAAACGCTTATTTTTCTTGTTAAATGGCTTTATACTGCGTATGCCCTTTGCCGAAATGACAACAATTTCACCGGGTTCTACGTCACGTATGTATTCGGCTCCGATGATATCTAGTGCACAGGTCTCAGAACAAAGGATATTAGCACGGTCTATCCGGCCCAGAACCAACGGGCGAACACCTAGCGGGTCCCTCAAACCGATCAACGCATCTTCCGTCATTGCGACTAAAGAATATGCTCCCTGTATTTGATTTAAAGCATCTATCATCCTGTCTAAAACGTTGGAGAATTGGCTAATCGCGATTTGATGAACAATAATCTCTGTATCTAACGTGGACTGGAAAATGCAACCGCGTTTCACTAATACTTTGCGGAGAGCGTGGGCGTTAGTAATGTTTCCATTATGTCCAATAGCGAGACCGCCAAAATCAAATTCAGCAAATAACGGTTGAACATTTCGTAGAGTAGTTTCACCTGTTGTAGAGTATCTGTTATGTCCGATTGATACCTCGCCGGGTAAGCGTTCGATCACTTTCTCAGAATTAAAGTTGTCCCCAACTAGTCCCAGTGATCTGTGCGCGTTGAAGTGCGTACCATCATAACTAACTATTCCAGCAGCATCCTGACCACGGTGTTGGAGGGCATGAAGGCCCAGGGCGGTGTGTGCGGCGGCATCCTTATGGCCGAAAATACCAAAAACACCGCATTCATCGTGAAACTTATCTTCTTCCAAATCATTTGGATGTAATGGATGTGTTGTAATCATAAAACGTGTAATTTCACTGTGATCTATTATTGAAAAGGTCAATAGCACGTTCCAAATTATTGCGCTCTTTTTTATCATACCCGGCGCGATCTTCATTCAAGGAGTTTAAAGGATCTGGACGGACCAGACGGTCATAGACACCTTTTTCTAAAACCTTCTTCGCTTGATCGGCGGTTCGTTCAATAGATCCAGTGCCAAGATGTTCAAGGTTTTTTGGTAGTGCTTCGCTTAAAAAACGAGCACTAGCGATAACGATGGGCAAAGATTTTGCCTCCTTAACAATCTCCAGTCTTTTGTCTCCCGGCAATATGTTTTCCATAATCAAAAACGCACCAGTTAGCAAGAATACGGAAGTTGCTGTACCAGCCACCATGCCTAGGGACCGGTCGAGAGCATTTAAACGACTATCTCTTACCCATCCACCGACTAATGAACTTAGTAAAAATAGTGCAATTAGTGTCAAAAGGAAAATAGTTACCCCAGTGCAAAAGTCTGCGAAAAACTTATCTTCTATATGTTGCCTAGCGAAGTACCGAACTGCCGGTAGACCAAACAGGGTAGCAAGACCGGCTCCCGACCAGGAAGCAACGAAAAGTCCGGCTCTGACGAAGCCTAGAACCAGACCAATCAAGCTTCCAATTAAGAGAACAATTAGTGCACCAATGTCCAAGAGGTTTATCGATAGATTTTCAAGCATAATAAATTTACAGTTATTTATCCACTGTTTGGAGGTTTGATATGGAAGGTTTAGGGTGTAATAGATCCAAGAGCTCATTTAAAGTAGACAATTCTATAACCTTAATTCCTTTTTTTATCGAAGTAGCGGAATTCCTACTGCCGTTATTATCAGGGAGGCTTGGCGTAATTGCTCGGGCAAACCCCAGTTTTGCTGCTTCCTTTAGGCGCGATTCATACCGGCTAACGGCCCGTATTTCGCCGGAAAGCCCAATTTCTCCAAAAATTATTGCATCATGTAGGAAGGGAACATTGCTCAGTGAGGATACCAAAGCAGCCGCGACAGCGAGGTCGGCGGCAGGTTCTGTTATTCGTAAGCCTCCTGCCACATTAAGGTAAACGTCCTGTGTGCTAAAAGAGAGATCACAACGTGCTTCAAAAACGGCTAGGATCATGTTTAGGCGACCAGTATCCCAACCGACTACAGCACGTCTAGGCGTTCCAAACGACGTCGGTGCCGTTAGAGCCTGAATTTCTAACAGCATGGGTCGGCTTCCTTCGTTTCCAGCAAAAACACATGAGCCACTGATTTCTCGGCCGCGGTCTGACAAAAACAGGGCTGACGGGTTTGATACTTCAGCAAGTCCTGTATCCATCATTTCAAAAATACCATTTTCATCTACTGCACCAAAGCGATTTTTAACCGCCCTTAAGATCCGAAACTTATGGCCTCGCTCACCTTCAAAATATAAAACCGTATCTACCATATGCTCCAAGATTTTTGGTCCAGCAATCATTCCTTCTTTAGTAATATGGCCGATTAGAAATAATGTGAACCCTTTGCGTTTGGCAAGGCGGATTAATTCTTGGGCTGACGCCCTAACTTGGGCAACCGAGCCGGGCGCAGAATCTAGGTTGTCAACATATAGGGTTTGGATAGAGTCGACTACTACTACTTGGGCATTCTGTGTGCCTTCGAGTGTGGTGGAAATATCACGAACATTAGTGGCGGTAGCCAGTTCCACTGTGGCATTAGATAATCCCAAGCGATGCGCCCGCAGACGAACCTGATCGATCGCTTCCTCGCCTGAAATATATATAGAGCGGGCTGTTCGATCCTTATTTGCGAAGGCAGCTGCTACTTGCAATAGTAAGGTTGATTTGCCTATTCCAGGATCCCCGCCAACTAACAACGTCGCACCGGGAACTAGCCCTCCTCCGCAAACCCTATCAAATTCAGTGATACCAGTTGGAATTCGGTATGTCTTTTTCTCTGACCCTTTTAAGCCAACAAATTCTATTTTTTGACCATTACCCTGGCTCAATCCTTTTGGACTTCGTTCATTCGTATGTTCTTCAATGAGAGTATTCCATGCTCCGCATTTATCACACTGCCCTGCCCACTTGGATTGGGTAATACCACATTCTCGGCAGATAAATTGGGAACTGTTCATTGCCATCAGTTTCGCAAATTCATCTGTCCGCGACCACCACTGCATCTATCAATGTATTGATCCACCTGACTACTCCCATTATTGGTAAAGTAAACGGACGAGGGAAATATCCATTTCAATAATTTTTCAGACGTCAATCTGATGGAGATATAACGGTATTACTGCCTGCAACATAGTTGGGTATGCAAAATTAGTAATCCGATTAATATCGGCAGGAACTGCAAATGAGATAGAGCCAATTAGTCTTATAAAGATCAAGTGCTTAACGACCTCCGATATATTCACGGTGAAACCGTTGGCCAAGACGTGTCAGAAACTCGTAGTCGATCGTACCTGCAGAAAGGGCAATTTGATCGATAGTTTGACTAGGGCCAATGAAGTCCACAAACGCACCAACCTGGGTTAGATGAGCAGGCACTGAAGTGACATCCACGGTAGTTAAATCCATCGATATGCGCCCCACCACCTGGATCTCATAGGTTTCGATCCAAGCCTTCCCAGTGTTGCTTAGGGAGCGCAGGTAACCATCCCCATACCCAATTGCTACGGTCGCAATGCGCATCTTTCCGGGTACCTTGTAGGTGGCACCATAGCCAACGACCTGTGGGGTGTCAACGGAACGAACTTGCAGTATTTTTGCTCGTAAGCGTATGACTTGCGCCATAGGATTGGGCTTGCCCGGCAATGGATTTCCGCCATATAAAGCAATCCCAGGGCGTACTAACTCAAAATGGTAATTAGTCCCCAAAAATATTCCTGAAGATGCCGCCAGACTGAAACGTTTTGACTTGAAGAGTTTTGTGATTTCTTGAAACTTATTTAACTGCTCTAGGTTCATCTGATGGTCAGCGTTGTCGGCGTTAGAAAGGTGGCTTAACACCAAATCCAGCTTAATTGTATTTGAATAAAGAGGCGTCCGCAAAAATTTTTCAACCTCATTGGGGGGCAATCCCAGTCTTGACATGCCCGTATCAATGTGGAGGTCAGCGACAAGAGTTGTTTGCATGTTTTGCGCATGTTTATGCCAAAGGTTGACTTGTTCGAGACTATTGAGAACTGGACGTAATCTATATTCGATCATTACCTTAGGCCAACCAGGTAGAATACCATTAAAAACGTGAATTTCAGCGTGTGGTAGAATTGAACGCAATTGGACCGCTTCATCTAACGTTGCGACGAAAAAAATATTACAACCTGAATTTTGAAGTAATGGAGCAATCTTATCGGCTCCTAATCCGTAGGCATTTGCTTTTACAACAGCTGCGACTTTGGTTGGATTGGCTGTCTCTCTAAGTATCCGATAGTTGTCCGCTATGGCGTTGAGATCGATAGTCAGAATTGAGCCACGTAAGCAATTTTGGAATGTCATGTTAGTTTATTATATCTAATTCTCAGAATTTTACGTGTCATTATAGCGATATTTGGAAAATAAGCAGCAAACGAGGCTACTAAATATCAATTTAAAGATGTTAACAAAGTGCTATTTTACATTTGACGTCTCACGCGATTAGCAGATACGAATAATGGAAAAGGTATAAGGTAGATTTTAGAGCCGATACGTAAAAGAAGCTAAATTTTTGAAGAAGTTTTTCAGATAGGGAGAACCAAATGTACTGAAGTGCTAAAGATGGTGAGTATGCTGTATAAGAAATTTGGCTTCACGACAGGAAGGTTGAGAGAGGTTTTGGCTGAAAAAAGATTGAACAAGATCATTTCTCATGGCAAGAAAAGTATAAGTTTAATGTTTTTTTCGATTGCAAAATCAAGCATTTGCGCGAGGATTCAATTGGCTGGGCGTTGAGGCTGAAATGGGCAATTCAAATTGACCGAGGCTGAAGGGTTTGATTGGATGGGGGTTGGTTTGATGAATATTGCTTTTTTCTATAATCGGTCAGGGAGCTATCCCGTCCTGACGTCTGAAATTGGACGTCACTTCTCTGGGGAAAGTTCACATAAAAAGGGCTGGTACTGTTGTTTTCCTAGCTGATCAAATTTGCTTAAAGAGGTAACTCGATGACGTCTCGTTGCGTGCAGGCCTATGACACTCTGGTGCTCTATAATCCAAAATCAATTCTGGTTGTGCTGCTCTTAATTGCGGTTTTCTTCGGTTATCACACAAAAGATTTTAAGTTGGATGCATCGGCCGATTCCTTGCTGTTAGAAGGTGACATCGATCTCAAGGTGTTCAGGAAAATAAACGAGCGATATCCGAGTAGCGACTTACTCATTGTGACGTATACCCCAGATAAAGATCTCTTCTCTGACCAGGCATTAAAGCCTCTGAAGAAACTCCGGGGAGAACTCAAGAAAGTCGCTAGCGTGGAGACAGTGTTCACGATACTCGATGCCCCCCTAGTCAAAAGTCCGGACGTGCCACTGACGGAAATGATCCACGACATACCTAGCCTGGAGAAACCCGGTATTGATCGGGCCAAAGCTAAGGACGAGCTACTCAATAGCCCTATTTACCGCGAACTTATAGTTAGTGCAGATGGTCGAACCACTGCTCTACTATTGGGACTAGTCGAAGATCAACAGTACAACAAGTTACGCCAAACTCGCAGTAAATTGCGTGCCAAACAAAGAAATAGCGATCTCTCCCAAAAAGAAAGGCAATCTTTAGAACGCATTGAAACTGAATATGATCAGGCGCATGAAGCGATAAATAATCAACGCCGTTTAGATATTGCACACATCAGAGATATCATCGAGCCTTACCGACGGCATGGCGTTCTATACCTCGGTGGCGTGCCGATGATTACTGACGACATGGTGACATTTGTGCGTAACGATCTAATCGTCTTTGGTAGTGGTGTCCTTGTGTTTCTGATTATCGTTCTCACTGCTATTTTTCGCGAATTGCGTTGGGTTGGTCTCCCTTTGCTCAGCTGTTTTTACGCCGGATTAATCATGTTGGGTGTGTTGGGATTGATTGGTTGGAAGGTTACTGTCATCTCATCCAATTTTCTGGCCCTTATGCTGATCATCACAATCTCAATGAATATTCATTTGATTGTACGTTACCGGCAACTCAATCGAGATAATAGTGGTGATGACCAATTGGCCCTGGTTAGGGCCACCATGCATAAGATGGTGAAACCTTGTTTATATACGGCTCTGACTACCATTATGGGTTTCAGCTCTCTGGTCGTTAGCGAAATCAAACCGGTAATCGACTTTGGGTGGATGATGAGTGCGGGTTTGGCGGTGACGTTTGTTACTTCGTTCGTACTATTTCCCGCGTTGTTGATGGTCACGGGAAAATCTAGATCTAAACCCATTCCCGATAATGATCGCTTTACTTTACCGGCATATTTAGCCCGTCTGACCGAGAAGCAGGGCAACAAGGTCTTAGTGTTGGCGGTGATATTGACTGTCGTGAGTGTAGCGGGAATTACCCAGTTGCGTGTCGAGAATAGTTTCATCAATTACTTCAGTGAAGACACGGAGATATTTCAAGGTCTCAAGCTAATTGATGAACAGCTTGGGGGCACTACACCACTAGAAATTGTCGTAAAAATTGATGATGACTTTGACGACGTTCCGGATCCTGAGGACCTTGAGGGGTTAACCGAGGAGGAGATAGAAATGGAGCGGGAGTTTGCTAAAGAACAGGCTAATTCACCGCAGTATTGGTTTACACCCGACAAAATCCAACGCATTAAAGAAGTACACGACTATCTAGATGGATTACCTGAAATTGGCAAAGTTCTCTCTCTTGCTTCGACAGTGCGGGTCGCTGAAGACTACGCCGAAGAGGTGTTGGACGGAATGGGACTGGCACTGTTGTATACTAAGCTACCACCCAAAGTAAGAGAGGCCCTCATCGATCCTTATGTCTCTATCGATAATAATGAGGCACGGCTCCTTGCACGCGTGTTGGATTCAAAACATGACTTACGACGCGATGAGTTGTTGAAAACGGTTCGCAGTGACCTTGTGAAGAAGCTCGGATTTGAGAAAGAGAACGTGATCGTGAGTGGGCTTCTGGTTCTCTACAATAATATGCTGCAGAGCTTGTTCAGGTCACAGATTAAAACCATAGGTGTAGTGATGCTGGGAATTGCGATCATGTTCCTCGTGTTGTTTCGTTCAATAAAATTGTCGATTATCGGTATTCTGCCAAACCTGCTAGGTGCCGGGGTGGTTTTGGGGGTAATGGGATGGGCGGGTATACCAATGGATATGATGACAATCACGATTGCGGCCATTACCATTGGTATAGCAGTAGACAATGGTATTCACTATATCTACCGTTTCAGAGAAGAGTATGCACTTAATCACAGTTATGTGGAAACCTTGCACGTTTGCCATTCCAATATAGGTAGAGCTGTGTTCTACACGACTGTGACCATAATTTTCGGTTTTTCTATCTTGGTGTTTTCCAACTTTATCCCTACAATTTATTTTGGAGTGTTAACGGCAGCGGCGATGCTAATCGCCCTTTTAGCGGCACTCACGGTACTGCCAAAGCTAATTTTACTTTGGAAACCATTCGCCCGATACGAGGGATCAAATTAGATTTACCTAGAGTTGGGTAACATTTAAAAAAAGTTTTAACGAAAATAACCAATCCACCTCCTCTCGTTACCCTAAAACAGGGGAGTGAATTTCATATTTTTCTAAAAGCTCCGCTTACAAACCAGTACACATTTAAATTACATCAGTGTGCTGGGTGTCTAAGTTACCAAATCGGGTAAACATACCATCGAAATAGAGTTTAACCGTACCCGTCGGACCGTGACGCTGCTTGGCGATAATCAATTCTGCATGATGGCGAACATCGTTAAGATGTGTTTCCCAGCGATGAAGGCGCTCTCCATGCTTATCAGCGGACTCATCTTGGCGCAGTATTGGTTCAGCACGTTCTAAATAATACGCTTCACGGAATATGAACGTAACAACATCTGCATCCTGCTCTATTGCACCGGATTCACGCAAATCGCTGAGTTGGGGTCGTCGATCTTCTCGCTGCTCTACGGCGCGGGAAAGCTGAGAAAGGGCAAGCACGGGTACATCGAGTTCTTTGGCCAATGTCTTTAGGCCTCTAGTGATCTCCGCGATTTCTTGAACCCTATTCTCCGTTCTTTTGGAACTTTCCATTAACTGAAGGTAATCAACAATGACCAAACCTAGGCCGTGTTCCCGTTTTAACCTCCGTGCGCGAGTGCGTAGCATACTAACAGATAAGGCTGGCGTATCATCAATGTAGATGGGAAGGTTATGCAGTTGTTGGCTAGCGATAACTAGCCTGTCAAACTCATCATTGGTAAGTTTCCCTTTCCTCATCTTGTCTGAAGCGATTTCCGTTTGTTCAGATAGGATGCGGGCCGCGAGTTGCTCAGCTGACATTTCGAGGGAAAAAAATCCTACCACGGCGCCATCTATAATCTTCTTTCGTCCCTCGCTATCTGTTTCGTTTTTATAGTCATAAGCGGCATTGAATGCGATATTAGTTGCCAATGCCGTTTTACCCATGGAGGGTCGAGCAGCTAGAATAACTAAATCCGAGGGATGAAGCCCTCCGAGAATTGTATCTATATCCCTTAGACCCGTGGCTACGCCGGCAATTTTTCCATCACGTTTATGAGCAGCTTCCGCCATTTCGATAGCTGAAACGATAGAAGACTTAAATTCTTTAAATCCTCCCTCAAATTCACCCGTGGTAGCCAAGTCGTAAAGGGTCTGCTCCGCTTTTTCAATTTGGGTAATCGCAAGATCGTCCACATCACGTGAGTAAGCGCTGTTGACTACATTCTCACCTAATTCAATAAGTTGTCGTTTTAGGTGAAGGTCATAAATTGTCCGGCCGTATTCAGCAGCATTAATCACGTTGACCATGGATGCAGCTATTTCGACAAGATACTGGGCACCACCGATATCAGTTAGCGCACTATCTTGTTCAAAAAAGCTTTTTAATGTGATTGGATCAGCGATTTGGCCGCGTTCAATTAACTTTGATGAGGATTCAAAAATACGTCCGTGAATGGGGTCAGCAAAGTGGGTCGGTCGGAGAAAGTCGGCAACACGATCGTAGGCGTTGTTGTTTGCAAAAATTGCACCGAGAAGAGCTTTTTCAGCTTCAAAATTATGCGGAGGCATACGTAATGAAGATAGATTATTTTCATTTTCTGGTAACGCCGAAATCGAGGTGGAATTTGGTTGGGCAGTTATCATGGTGAACAAAATACTCCTATTAATGAGATGGGTGAAGCCATAATCGATTCACAGCCCTGAGGATATCGGGGATAAGTTTATTCCATTAAGCTTTTTTGAACGGTAGATGATTAAAGCGCTAAATTCTTGCGAGTGGGGATCCGGTAATGGCCAGAGTTATGCTAATTGGCTCTTTTTGACACCCGAGAATTACATTTCATTTTCTAGTATTTCGATATAGTCCCGTTTTAAGGGAAGCAATCCGCTTTTCTTAACCATCTGAATTTGGAAGACTGTCATCCCAAGAAAGCGGAAGGAGACTTCACTACTGGCAAGGTAGACTTCCCACATCCTACAAAAACGCTCGTCATAGATCGTTTTGATCCTGTCCGTGTTAGTGTTGAAGCGGGTCCGCCAATGGCAAATTGTTTCGGCATAATGTGCGTGTAAAAATTCTATATCAGTGACGATCAATCCAGTATCTTCGATGATTGGGAGTACTTCCGATAGGGTCGGAATATAGCCCCCAGGGAAAATGTATTTGCGAACCCACGGATCTGTGACACTCGGTGGACTGCTCCGGCCTATGGTATGCAGAAGTGCGATCCCATTGTCTGCTAACAAATTTTTGTATGTCATAAAGAAATTTGGGAAATGGACAACGCTCACGTGTTCAAACATCCCTACCGAAATAATACGGTCGAATGTACCAGTTTGTTCCCTGTAATCTCGTAAATAGAAATCGATTAGATCGGTAAGCCTTTCATTATTTGCTTTCTTATGAGATTCTTCTAATTGATTTTCTGATAAAGTAATGCCGGTTACCCTGGCTCCAATCGTCTTAGCAAGAAATATGGCGAGACCACCCCATCCAGATCCTATATCTAGGACACTTTGACCAGGCGATATCATTAATTTAGCAGCAATATGGCGCTTCTTGTTTTCTTGTGCGGTTTCTAGATCCGTCTCCGGAGAATCGAAATATGCACAAGAATATTGTAGGTCTGGGCCCAGAAACAACTCGTATAGTTTTTGTGAAAGGTCATAATGGTGCGCCACATTTTTTTTGACAGTAGTTGCAGGTTAAATTGCTGAAATCGTTTAAATAACCTGCTCACCATTTCAACCATTAAGTGAAAAGGGTGTTGTCCGTGGGTTTCGATATTTTGTCCTAGAAGCGATAGAAAATCATAGATTGTTCCATCTTCAACCGTCAGATGGCCCTGCATATAGCCTTCTCCTATGGCCATGGTTGGAGTTATTACCATACGCCATGGGAATATTATTATGAAGGTGGACTTTAACGGTGGACCCACTTCGGCCCGAGAATATATGGAACCGACCACTTGCATCAACAATGGTTAGCGTCCCAACTCTTATTAATTTTTCCAGGATTGTTTTAAGAACCAACAATTCTGAATTCTCCGAATTCCTAAATAATAGGGCGCCTAATTTTTTTTATACTTATTAAGAGCGCTGGCAAAAAATAAAAAACAGATCCAGAGGAGGTAAACTTTTTTGATTTCAAATGGATGTATAAAATTTTGCCTTCTTTAACTTCAGAATATTAATTTTCTAGTGTGATATCAATATCGGTCGTTTCCTCCGACTTTTCTTCCAAATCTTCCTCAGGGTCTTTTTGCTCATCTTGTGGGTTCTGTTTTTGCATAGTTTCCCGTGCATCTGCTTCTGCAAGTACTGCCGCAACCAAGTTCTCCGTCTCTAATTCAGCGGTAATTATTGCTTCGCCTGTCTTTTCCTGAAGTTTGGCCTCACCCTCTGAGCGGGCTACATTTGCCGTGACGGTAACCACTACTTCTGGATGGAGGGCTACTTTGATTGGGTGCAATCCAACTGTCTTGATTGGTCGCTCAAGACTTATCTGGATTCGGTTAACGTTGAAACCTATCTCTACTAACCCGTCAGCAACATCTCTAGCGTTCACTGAGCCATAAAGATTACCATTTTCACCTGCCTGGCGGACCATGGTTACGAGATTCCCATCTAATTTTTTCCCAATTTTTTCTGCTTCATTTTTTGTTTCGAGGTTTGTAGCTTCATACTCGTTCCGTTTATTTTCAAACTGTTCTTTGTTTGTTGCAGTTGCAGAAATTGCTTTATTTTTTGGCAGCAAATAGTTGCGGGCATACCCTGGCTTGACATTTACTACGTCACCCATCAGGCCAAGCTTTTCAACCCGTTCTAAAAGTATTACTTCCATTTTTTCTCCTCCTGGGCGTCAGTGTTTTGACAATCGTAACGTCTTCGCAGGTTAGTCCATGGTTCAAAAAACCCAAGGCCTGCCACAGCTAATATAGGCCAACCTAAAATTATCACAAAAACATAGAAAGCCGTCAAAGCCAAATTCGGCGATGCAATTCTCCTAACCATCCCATGTATTATTCCCAATCCAATGTAAAAAAAGGTTGCGGCAAAAACAATAGCCAGATTCCGACCGATGTATTCGTAGGGCCCTTTACCTATTAGGGCGATTGTTGCTGAAGCGACTAGTGCCCAATATAGCCACTCAGGTGCTGTAAGGTTGGAATAGGAGGGAGTTGGGCGCAACTCCACGCCTTTCCAAGTTAATATAGCCTGAGCGAAAACGGAATTTAGGGACAAAATAAAAAGCCAAACTACAACTGCGATGCTTGGGAAAAAGGATACTATTTGATACTTCAGGTCAGAAACATTCAGTTGGCCACCTATTGTTAACCGTCTTTCAAATATGTCAGCAATTAACTTATCAATGACGCCTCTGAATCCATTTTCCGTGTCAAAACTTACTGTTGCAGCTAGGATAAGGACCATAGCACCGTAACCAACTAAGTTGGATAAAATGTAGCCCACAGGATACCAATCGGTATCTCCTTGCGCTAATTTGCGGTTCAGTAGAGCATGACGTACTACAAACCAGCATGGAAAAGCTATAGTAATTCCATATAAAAGGCCGTTAAAAATATCGGTAAATGATATCACTGTAAAAACGCCGCATAACGCTGCGATAGAAGCGTTTCGCGTCCCGTAACCTAAACCAACTATGATTATTGGAAGCATAGCAAAATGGGCAAAAACAATAAAAATTGCAGTATTTGACTGTCCAGCCGCTGATAAAACACCGCTGCTGATCCCACTCGCTAAAGCTAACAAACTAACCATAATCATTAATTTGCCCACAATCGCAGAAGTAAAAGGGGCTGCAATTGGATATGATTAATGCGATCCGTAGGGTAGGAGGGCTAAGAAACGAGCACGTTTTATTGCTTTGGCCAGTTCCCTTTGTTTTTTACCTGATACAGCCGTGATCCGGCTTGGTACTATTTTCCCACGTTCCGAAATATAACGTGAGAGCGTTCTAACGTCCTTATAATCAATCTTGGGTGCATTTCTTCCCGAGAATGGGCACGTCTTACGTCTGCGAAAAAAGGGACGTCGTCCCCCTCCGTCTGATCGTTTTTGGCGGTTTTCATCTTGATTTTGTCCATAATCATTCGGTGGTGTCATTTTTCCCACTTTCTTGTTCTGTAGTGTTATTCAGAATGTCTGCGTCAGACGAGGGCTGGTCCGTCCCAATCGATTCTGGATCGATAATAGGACCGCTGTCACTCTTCTCGATTGACAAGTCTTCAGCCGGTTCGTCAGGAGCTTGTTTCTCCGGAACCCGTGCTTTGAATTCACCGCTATCCCGATCTTCATGAGAGCGGTTTGTTTTAACTTGGGCTTGCACAGACGGTTCATCAGATAATTCGTCTAGGCGGATGGTTAGATGCCGCAGCACATCTTCATTTAGGCCCATTTGCCGTTCCATTTCATGGACAACGTCAGCCGGAGCATCAATATTGAAGAGAATGTAATGGGCCTTGCGACTTTTCTTAATCTTGTAAGCTAAGGTTTTGAGACCCCAATTCTCCCGTTTGGTGATCTTGCCGCCACCATCTTTTATTATTTCAGAAAAGACGTCCGCAATTGCATCTACTTGTTGTGTCGATATTTCCTGACGCGCAATGAACACATTTTCGTAATAGGTCATCCAAAATCCCCTTTCGGATTATCTCAACTCACTGAATAAATTATCTTTTCAGGAGCATAGCCAATCAAGATTAAAGGCTTGAAAGGCAAGGAGTTAAAGACACGGGAATATACACATAACACATCATGGTGCAAGTAGTAGAAATGAAGTGGATGAAAAATTGCAAAATAACGAATTTTTTAAACAATTTCAGATGTACTATTTCGGTTTTGTATTGCGTCAAAAGAAGTCAATTCCGTCTGGCTTGACACTTTACGTGTAAACGCTATCAGTAATTATACCTGAACGAGAGTGGGCGAGGCATGACAAGGGCATTTATTTTCCCGGGGCAAGGTACCCAAGTGGTGGGGATGGGTAAGGAAATTACAAAGGCTTTTCCTGAAGCAAAGCACGTATTTGAAGAGGTGGATGAAGCCTTAAAGCAAAAATTGTCAAAGGTAATATTCGAAGGTCCTGAGAAAGAACTTTTACTAACTGAAAATGCCCAACCTGCGGTAATGGCAGTTAGCATGGCGCTCATTAGAATTCTCCAATCGGAGGCAAGTTTTAATATTGTGAAAGATTGTAAGTTTGTAGCAGGGCACTCTCTAGGTGAGTACTCGGCTCTTACGGCTGTGCAGGCAATTGAATTGCAGGATACGGCCCGAGTATTGAAAGCTAGGGGGCGTGCAATGCAGGATGCCGTTCCCCAGGGAGTAGGAGCAATGGCGGCTTTAATCGGTATAGACCTTGACTTAGCGAAGGAGATAGCTTCGGAAGCAGCTAAAGGTGAGGTGTGTGTGGCGGCTAATGATAATGCACCTGGGCAAATCGTTTTGAGTGGGCATGTTGGTGCAGTGCAGCGTGCAGTTGAAATTGGAAAGAAAAAAGGCGCTAAGCGTAGCATATTGTTAGCTGTTAGTGCGCCCTTTCATTGCTCCCTGATGACCCCAGCGGCAGATATAATGGCTGGCGTTTTGGGTGGGGTACAGTTAAATGTACCGATGATTCCAATAGTTGCGAATGTTACCGCTGCGCCTGAGGTGGAGCCCCTACAAATTCGAAGACTTCTAGTAGAACAGGTCACCTCACCGGTACGTTGGAGAGAGAGTATTATGAAAATGAAGAAACTTGGGGTACGTACATTTGTTGAGGTAGGGGTGGGGAAAGTACTGACTGGAATGGTTAAACGTATTGATCGTGAATTGAAAGGCTTCTCGATTCAGTCGGCTGACGATATCGATGAATTCTTAAATTCTACATGAAACCGTATTCTTTTTTTGGGAATTGAAAGATGTTTGATTTCTCAGGCAAGCGGGCGCTGATTACCGGTGCTTCTGGAGGTATAGGGAGCGAAATTGCCGAGTCTCTTCACTTAAAGGGTGCAACAGTCACACTTTCAGGTACTCGTGAACAGGCATTGGATGCATTAGCCTCTAAATTGGGAGAACGGGTGCATGTGGTCGTTGGCGATTTGTCATCGGTTAAAGGTGCTCAGTATTTGTTGGATGCTACGAATAATTCAATGGGGGAAATTAATATACTGGTAAATAATGCAGGTATTACAAAAGATAAGCTAGCAATGCGTATGACGGATGAAGATTGGCAGTTCGTGTTAGAAGTGAATTTGGGCGCTGTGTTTCGTTTATCCCGGGGGTGTCTGCGAAGTATGATTAAGAGACGATGGGGACGTATTGTAAACATTACCTCGGTTGTTGGTGCTTCAGGAAACTCTGGCCAGGCCAATTATGCTGCGGCTAAGGCGGGTACGACAGGAATGACTAAAGCCATAGCAGCTGAAGTGGCATCCAGAGGAATTACTGTGAATTGTGTGGCCCCAGGTTATATAGTGACGCCGATGACTGACAGCCTCGATAATTCGCAAAAAGAATCTTTGCTTACAATGATCCCAATAGGACGGTTAGGGAAGCCCAAAGACGTTGCAGCTTGCGTATCTTTTTTAGCCAGCGATGAGGCTGCTTACGTTACAGGCCAAACTCTCCATGTAAACGGTGGTATGCTGATGATTTAGAACCATTTATTGTCAAATCTTTATGTCCAGATGTAAGCTGGCCATTGGAAATAAAGTGTGTTAGGAAACGTCGAGCATGTAAACCCTAAGAAAAATACATTTTTAATTAGGAGTGTCAGTAATAATTATTTGAGTTGGGGATTTAGAGAATGAGTGACGTTGCCGAGCGAGTTAAAGCTATAATTGTCGAACACCTTGGTGTTGGTGAAGATAAGGTGACAAACACCGCAAGTTTTATAGATGATTTGGGTGCAGATAGCCTTGATACCGTTGAGCTTGTGATGGCATTTGAAGAGGCGTTCGATTGCGAAATTCCTGATGATGCTGCAGAAAAGATTCTCACTGTTAAAGATGCAGTTGATTTTTTGGCAAGTAAGACTTAGCCGACGCATTTAATTTGTAGCTAGAATCTTGGAAAAACATTTCGAGTGTAGTACTAGTCAATTTACTAGCGAAGTATTTGTAGCAAAGTATCGCAATTTATCATGAGACGAGTGGTTGTCACAGGAATTGGTCTTGTAACGCCCTTGGCTTGTGGTGTTGAGGAGTCCTGGAGTAGGCTAATAAGCGGAAAATCGGGTCTCAATGTGATTACTGATTTCGACGTTTCCGATATTTCCTCCAAAATTGCCGGGCAGGTGCCCCGGTCGGAGGACCCAAATGCGAGTGCATTAGGAGCTTTTAATCCAGACGAATGGATAACTCCTAAAGAGCAACGCCGCATGGATACTTTCATACAATATGGTCTAGTAGCGGCAAGTTACGCTGTTGAAGATTCCGGATGGAAACCTCTAGACGAAGAAAGCTTTACGCGTACCGGAGTAATGATTGGTTCGGGTATTGGTGGTTTGCCAGAGATTGAAAAAAGCGCACGGGTTGTGAATGAAGGAAATATAAGGCGGTTAAGCCCCTATTTTATTCCGGCAAGTTTGATTAATTTAGTATCAGGGCAAGTGGCAATTAAATATGGCTTTAAAGGTCCTAACCATGCTGTTGTTACTGCCTGCGCGTCAGGTGCCCACGCTATCGGCGATGCGGCACGGTTGATTGAGTTTGACGATGCTGATGTAATGATAGCCGGCGGAGCAGAGGCGGCAATCTGTCGTTTGGGCATAGCCGGATTTGCGGCAACTCGTGCATTATCTACAAACTTCAATGATATGCCTGAAAAAGCGTCCCGACCTTGGGATACGCGCCGAGACGGCTTTGTTGTGGGTGAGGGTGCCGGAATTGTTGTACTTGAAGAACTAGAGCACGCTAAGAAACGAGGTGCAAATATTTACGCGGAAGTTTTGGGTTACGGCATGTCTGGAGATGCCTATCATATTACTGCTCCTGCCGAAGACGGTGACGGCGGTTATAGGTCCATGAGCGCGGCATTGAAGCGAGCCAGATTAAATCCCGAAAGTATTGATTATATAAATGCCCACGGAACTTCAACACCGTTAGGAGACGAAATAGAGCACGCAGCTGTCAAGCGTCTGTTTGGTAACGCTGCATATAAGCTCGCGATGTCATCAACAAAATCAGCGATTGGTCATTTGTTGGGAGCAGCTGGATCTGTTGAGGCAATTTTTTCTATCTTGACTATTAATAATGGAATTGTACCCCCTACACTCAATTTGGAGAAACCTTCTGATGGGTGCGATTTAAATTTGGTACCCCATACTGCCCAGGAAAGAAACATTAACGTTATTTTATCAAACTCCTTTGGATTTGGGGGCACTAATGCGAGCTTGGTACTTGGCGCCCTAAGTTAACTTTAAATGAATCGCAAAAACAGCTGGGTAACTGCTCTAATATTGATTACTTTTGCTGCAGTCGGCGGCGGCGGTCTATTTGGGTATATGAATTTTACCCAACGTGGAGCCCTTAAAAGTGATTTGATTATCATTATTCCAAAAGGAAGCGGAATTAATTTTATTTCCAGACTACTGGAGCGCAAGGGCGCGATATCGCAACCAATTCTTTTTAAATTAACAGTACTCATTTTGAGATTAGAAAAGGTTATGCGGGCAGGGGAATTTTCCATTCCGAAAGGGTCAAGTCCAAGAGACATTCTATCAATCTTACGATCTGGTAAAATGGTAATTCGTCGGTTCGTAGCAGTGGAAGGGCTTTATACCGCTGAAATACTTGGTCAGTTAAGGAGAACCGACGGGTTGACGGGAATTGTGACGGAAACTCCAAAAGAGGGGGAGTTGTTGCCAGAGACATATCATTATAATTTTGGTGATAACCGCAACGATTTAGTTAGACGAATGAAAGTTGCTATGAAAAACGTATCTGAGGAGTTGTGGTTGCTACGTGAGGTCGGACTACCCATAAAAACTCCTTTGGAAGCCATAATACTCGCTTCTATAGTAGAAAAAGAGACTGGACTTGTTGAGGAGCGTCGTAGGGTAGCTAGTGTATTTATTAACCGATTAAGGCTTGGTATGCGGCTTCAATCCGACCCTACAGTTATTTATGGTTTGACCAATGGCAATCGTAGGTTGCGCCGTCCTCTAAAACGGAAGGATTTAAAAAGCCTAAATCCTTATAACACTTACCTTAATAAAGGGCTACCACCTGGACCCATCGCAAATCCGGGTCGAGCCTCGATCAAAGCTGTTCTCAACCCTATTGAAAGCACAAATCTTTATTTTGTTGCTGATGGGAAAGGGGGCCACGCATTTTCTACAACTTTAAGCGAACATAATAAAAATGTTAAAGTTTTGAGAAAACTGGAGAGGGAAAAAATGCAAACACGATAATATTATTGTGGTATTTGTATCAGGCTTACGCATTTAACAAATTGAAAAAAGTTCAAGTTGCCAAAAAGATGCATAAAGTAAAATGCGATACTTTCATGGTTTGTTTGAATTTAGGTTATTTTCACTGATCTATATTGACAGCGATTCTATCAAGTTCTGACCCTTGAGTGTATTAAATATTGTGAATGGTTTTTTAGAAACCTGGACAGGTTGAGTTCGTGCCAATGTGGAATTGATAATGGTATCCTCTTTAGACTCCCCATTTGTTCTCAAAAAATAATTATTACAAATTTTGAGTTTTGCCAGAGTTGTTGATTTAAAAAAGAGAATCACATATCTATTGAAAATGTCTACTATGCCCAAAATATTCAGTATGACAGGATTTGGGAGATCAGCGGGGAGCTTTGGTAAAACTAGCTGGAACTGGGAAACAAAAAGTGTCAACGGGAAGGGCCTCGATATTAAGTGTCGGCTACCGCACGGGTTAGAGAATTTGGATCTGAAGGCTAGAAAGATAGCCGGTCAAAAATTTAGCCGGGGCAATATAAATCTTACTCTTTCAATAAAGGAAAACGGCAATCAACCCAGTTATAGAGTAAACCGAGAACTCCTTGATGAGCTTATTAAGACAGCTAGGGAAATGTTTGAAGGCACAGACAGTTTTGGCCCTCTAAGACCAGATAGTTTTTTAGCGGTTAAAGGTGTTATTGAACCTGTTGAAGAGGAGCCAGATGTTGGTGTAATCCAGGAGAGAGATAATTTAATAATTGCGGACCTTGAGAAAGCGCTTTCCGAGTTGTCATTGGCGAGAAAGGTTGAAGGGACAAATATTTCCCAAACATTGGAATTGCAGCTTGCTGAAATTCAAGCATTAATTGAGCGTGCGGGTCGTAATTCCGAATCCCAACCCCAGGCTATTCGTGAGCAATTGAAACAGCAAATGGAAATTCTTCTTGACGCAACACCAGCTTTGCCAGAGGAGCGAATTACTCAGGAAGCGGTAATGCTTATGATTAAGGTGGATGTGCGTGAAGAACTCGATCGACTAAGGGCTCACACCTCGACAGTCAGAAAACTCCTCATTGATGGCAGGGTTATTGGCCGTAAGCTTGATTTCCTGTGTCAGGAACTTAACAGAGAAGTTAATACTCTTTGTTCAAAGGCGAATAATATTGAGCTTTCTAATATTGGGTTAGATTTAAAGGCACTGATTGAACAATTTCGAGAGCAGGTGCAAAACATTGAATAATCACGCTAATTCTAATGTCTATGCGCGGCGCGGGTTGATGCTGGTTCTCTCATCACCGTCTGGTGCGGGAAAAACAACCCTTGCCAAGGCACTTTTGGCTCGTGAAGAAAACCTCCGAATGTCCATCTCCTTTACCACTAGGTTGAGACGGGCAAAGGAAGTGGATGGAGAAGACTATAATTTTGTTAATGAAACTAAGTTTAAGAAGATGGCAGAAGCGGGGGAATTTCTTGAATATGCTCAGGTATTCGGTAACTATTATGGAACACCTAGAATACCTATTGAGAAAGCGCTCACCTCAGGTTCAGATATTATATTTGACATTGATTGGCAGGGCACACAGCAATTGGAAGGAGATAAGACTGCCGGAAAAGATCTTGTAAGTGTATTTATATTGCCGCCAGATAATGATGAGCTTGAAACTCGTCTCAGGATACGGGCGCAAGATACTGATGAAGAGGTTAAAATCCGCATGGCTAAAGCGGCTGATGAATTGAGCCATTACCGTGAGTACGATTATATTATTGTAAATTGGTATGTAGAAGAGAGTGTTCAATTGTTACAGAAGATACTCGGAGCGGAACGGCTTCGGGCAAATCGTCAGTCAGGGTTACATAAATTTGTCCAAATATTAAGGGGCGAAACTTAACCCCTAATACTGCGAGCTAACTGGCAAAACTGCTCAACGGTTAAATTTTCAGCTCGCAAGGTCGGATTTATACCCAATGATGGGAAGTCTAAATTGAATTTTTTCAGAGAAGATCGTAGCATTTTTCGTCGTTGATTAAACGCCGCAGAAGTGACCTTTTCCAATTTGAACCAGTCCGCGGGTGCGCTTGGCTTGTCTCGTGGTAACAAAGTAACAACGCTAGAGACAACCTTGGGAGGAGGTACAAAGGCTAGGCTGTCAATATTAAACTGAATATTCACGTTACAAAGCCATTGGGTTATGACGGATAACCTGCCATATGCTTTGGTTGATGGCGAAGCGACTAACCTGTCCGCTACTTCCTTTTGAAATGTTAAAGTCATTTGGCTGATGGATTTGATCTTCTGGAGCCAACCGATCAGTAAAGGGATAGATATATTATAAGGTAGGTTTGCGACAATGTGAAATGGTTTTGAACTAATTTTGGAAAGATCTATATTCATAGCATCTGCCTCTACGATAATAAGGCTTTCGGAATAAAAGCTCTGCAGTTCAAGTAAAGCCGCTAGACATCTTGGGTCTTTTTCAATTGCGATTATTTTTTTTGCACCATTCATTAACAAGGAACGGGTTAGTCCTCCTGGGCCCGGCCCGATTTCAATTACAGTTGAGCCCTTTACATTTGCAATCCTAGCAATTTTGTCAGTTAAATTAGTATCTAATAGAAAATGTTGACCTAGAGATCTTTTTGCATAAATCTCGTGCTTCGACATTACCTTGCGAAGTGTTGGAAGAAAATTTTGATCAGAGGAATTCTGGTACTCACGCACTAATTTACGACCTTGTAATGTTTTCCGCACGAATTTTCAGCATTTGACTGGCTAATTGGATAGCTGCAACTAGGCTAGTTTCCTGTGCGGTACCGGTACCTGAAATATCCAAAGCAGTGCCATGATCGGGAGAAGTTCGAATAAAAGGAAGACCCAATGTTACATTAACAGCCCTTTCAAAGTCTAAAGTCTTTATGGGTATCAAGGCCTGATCATGGTACATGCATAACACCGCGTCATACTTATTTCTCGCTTCGGAATGAAATAGAGTATCTGCAGGAAGAGGACCATAGGTATCATATCCCATAATATTTAGTGTTTTGACAGCCGGTTCTATGATCATTTTTTCTTCCTGGCCCATTGTTCCATCCTCACCAGCGTGGGGATTAAGACCTGCGATTGCCAGCTTAGGACGACTTATCCCAAAATCCTTTTTAAGAGCGGATAGTGTGGTTTCGGCCGTTTCAATGATCAATTTCGGAGAAAGCAGCTTAACTGCCTCCATCAAACTAACATGCCTAGTAACGGGTACTACTCTCAATTTTTCCGAATACAGCATCATAATTGGCTTAGAATTAACATTTGCAAGATGGGCTAAATATTCAGTGTGCCCGGGGAACGAAAATCCCATACTGTAAAGAACAGATTTTTGGATAGGATTGGTTACTACCGCACCAACTTTTCCAGAGAGGGCCAAGGTTGCAGCCTTTGTTATGGAACTGATGACTGCTGTTCCATTAACCGGATCGGGTTGTGTTATAGTCGATCTTACTCTTTTTCCTAATGGTAAAACCGGCAAACATTTTGAGAAGCAATTGAATGTCTCGTGAGGTTTATCAATTACACCAATATCAATTTTCCAACCCAAAGAGAGGGAAATTTCTCGTATGCGTTCGGGGTCATCGATGATAAAAAACGGCTGAAGCCGGCTATGGTGATCCCGCCATGCCTTAAGTGTAATTTCTGCGCTAATTCCGGCTGGTTCGCCCATAGTCAGAGCTATAGGGGATGAGCAGGTTTTCATTTGCGTGTTTCGATAAATGCCGACCGTCTTAAATCTAGCAACTCACGGCGGGAAATCAATTCAGCTCGCCGTTGGGAAATATATTGGGCAACCCTACGACGTGCCTTTCCTTCGTCTTCATCAAACGTTCTGCTGCAGACCATTAATATTAGAATTCCTGCTTTGGTCCGGATTGGATTACTTACCTTGCCAATATCTAAATTCTGGGTTGCCTTCCTAATACTGGGTAACAAGTTCGATAACTTGACCCCTAGGATCTTACCTATTTTAGGTATTCCAATCTCTTTTTCCAAGGCTTCCATATCTTTGCAATTTTGTACACTTCTTGCAATCGATTGTGCCAGTGTTAACTGGGCCTCCACCTCTGATTTTGCCGCATTGTTTTTAAGAGGTAGTAATATCTGCTGTATTGAAACCGAAGTTTCACCCAAAATTAGACCCTGCGCTAGTCTCTTGTTTTTTAGTAGGAGTATATAATATCCATCAGGGGCCTTGACCGGAACTGATAGTTCATCTCGTTGTAAATTTGATATAATCTTTGCCAGGTTTGGATCTAGCTGATCTTCACGAATCCAACCTAAATTTCCATTTTGCGCTGCAGAAGCACTTTCGGAAAATGACCTAGCGACCTGACCAAATGGTGTTCCGCCTTTGATTTGTTGATAAAGTCGGTTTACCAGTTCTTGCTCTTTAAGGTATGATCTTCCCGCATCAAAAGAAATAAATATTTCGGCTACTAAGTACTCAGGCCTTCCTTTATAATTTCGTATCAAGCGGATCTGGGCATTGATGTTTTCTTCATCTAAATCGCCAGATTTTGCCAATTTATTCCGAATAATTTGACCCCAAGCAATTTTAGCTTCAACCTGTCGCTCGAAAGTGAGTGTATCCATATTATTCTTGTTTAGTAGTTTTGCCATGTTCCCTTTCAACATTCCATTTTTCTTTTCCACTTGACCAATAAACTCACCTATTTGTTTGCGGGAAACATTAATTTTTTTCTGCTTAGCTTGTTGAAGCATCAATTTTTCGTTGATGAGGTTATTTAGAATTTTGTATCGAATACGCTTTCTCTCGTTAGGGTTATTAGGTAATCCAGATGAGAATAATACAAAATCTATCCTAGACTGAAGGTCATAATTTGAGATTATTTCGTCATTGACGATAGCGACGATATTTGGAGACGACTGTCCGATTGCGGAAAATGCGAATGAAAGGCATAGAAGAACCAAGGCGCAACTGACTATAAGATTTGTTTTAATTATTTTACAAACACATGAAGAAGATATCTTCATTCCTAATAATCCAAATTTAGATTTCCATTTAGCCGCCTTTTGAAACACCAAATTTAGACTCCCCAAGCGTTTTAAAAGTTAGCTGAAAAAGTATTGTATCGCTTGGTTTCAGGTCCCTATCAACAAAAAAATCTCGTTTTAAGGTAGTGCTGAACGTGAAACATTCGCACTCAAAGGTGGCATTGAGGGCAATAGCTTGAAGATTACCTTCGTCCTGCAAGTTATATCGGCCAGAGAGGCTGCTCCTCCATAGTCGGTTCAGTTGGGAATTAATTGAACCTGACAATTCATCCCTCCCGCCGAACTCAGAGTTTGGTTGAGACTCAAAAAATACATAGTTAGTTGAGACCCTAAGTGCCGGTGGTCCAGCCGCCAACTGAACCTCATTCTTGCTGGGAGAAAGATCTTCATGGGATAACCTTGTCCTATAATTTAAATCAAGGTATTCACCAGGCGAGATATTTATTCTACTCACTATATCTGAGAAATTATCTTCCAGCCCGGAGCCTGCACCGAAGGTGTCGTCGGATTTGATACGATAACTTTGCCCCACAAAAAGGGAACTGCTGCCACCATTTTGCCCATAAGCTCCCCACTTCATACCGTAGCCAAGTCTTGGTCCTCCCTCAACGCGATCAAGACCGGTAAAGCGGTTCTCACTAAATACGTTGGTGTCATCAAATTCGAAGTCTACACTATCTTCATTTGGAATATCATTGGGGTTTCCACCATATGGGCTAATGATAAGTGAAGCCAAAGGTTCAAGTGTTTGGGTTACGCGACCGCGAGAATTTGACATTGGGTATCGCCAATTAACCGATGCTTGCGGATGAATTCGGCCACTAATGCCTTTGTTAGAACCCTGTCCATTTGAATTGACCAAATTTGTAACATGGTACATGTCGCCGCGAATAGATAGATTTACATCAAGAACTTCACCTAGCGAGCCAATTCGAGGCAAGTGCCAGTCATAACCAAGTGATAGCCGTTTAGTGTCATTACCGCCTGTACGGGTAAGCGCTAACGCGTTAGCTGTAATGGAGTTTGTAGCGCCTAACCTGTTTGGCTTGCTAATATGGCTGAAATCGAGCATTGGCAGGATGATGGGTATTTCTCCTGGGTCATCTGTTTCCTGCAATCCTTGAATATAGTAAGAGTCAATTTTTAAATAATCGCGGCCTTTAAATGCCTCCCCAAAGGCCCTTGTTGTCATATCTGGCCTTGATGAAATCTTATAACGTCTCAAATATGTGTCATCATTTGTTCTTTGTATATCAACTCCCATTCGCCAGACATCGTTAACATTCTTCCGATATTTGGTGTCAATGTGCCCAAGTAGATCGTCATTTGAATCAAGGGTAATGCTAGTATCGCTTTCTAGCCGACTGTTGGGGCCAATGTCTCGGTATTCAGCAGCTAAATGGACCCTTTCTTTCGATGTAAACGTGGGCGTAATCGTCAGGTCTTTATTTGCTGCAATATCAAAAAAATAGGGGGTTGCGAGCGTGGATCCCAATGCCGATGATCCACCGAAGCTTGGGGCAATGAATCCGGATTTTCTCTTAACTGTCGGGTCTGGGTGGTAAAAGTAAGGAGTGTAAGCGATTGGGACACCAAAGAGCTCTAGATGTGCGTCTGTGTATTCAATTACCTGCTCTATTTCATCGTGAACTACCTTTTTTGCCTTTAACTGCCATAAAGGTTTGTCGTTTGTTTGATCAGCGCAGTCTTGACAAGGAGAATACACAGCGTTTCGCATTTCTGTAGAAATTCCGGCAGACCTGCGTGCTCCAGTAGCTGCGATTCTTGAGTTATCGGAAAGTCTAATTCTTAGGTCTCTAATAATTCCGTCTTTTAAATCACCAGAGAGTTTCATCGTTTCAGCAAATAAAACGTCTCCCGAAGCCTCTAATAGGCTTACTCCCCCGGTAGCAGTCACAACATTTTCTATTTGGTTGTACGTTACAGAGTTGGCTATGAGGACCCGCTGTTCATGAGAAACCTCAACGTTTCCAATGGCTCTAACAATTCCGCTTTTTTTGTCGTGGGTTACTTCATTAGCTGAAAAAAGCAATGGTTGGTTGCCGGATTGCAGGTCCTGTCCTGCAACTAAGAATGGAACCAAGGCTATTCCAAGAGTTTGGATCATTATTAATCGAAATTTATTCATTTGAACTAACCATCTTCGAGATGGAACACCATTGCAAGTCCCAATAAAGCACTGATACCTGCAGGGGCCCATGCGGCAAGTACAATTGGGATACTCTCCCTTAACCCTAGTGCGGAAACAACATCCAAAAAGAAAAAGAGGAAAAAACCGGTCAGAATACCACCAATTATCATAATGCTCGTCCTGGCCCTTGGTGATTGTTTTAAAGTAAATGTTGCCGCTATTAAAACCATTGCAAGTAATAACAGCGGTGTTGCTAGCAATGAATGCCAGTAGAGCCTATGTCTGACAGCTGAAAATCCCGCTTTATCAAGATTAGAAATGAAGTCAGGTAGGCTCCAAAATGAGAGAGTTTCAGGTGGAGAAAAACTATCGTGAAGGTTGTTGAGTGTTATATCTGTAGGTAACCAATATTCCTTTTTATGCATAGGTAATTCTTTATCTCGTTCATGTATCCAAACATCCGAGAGGAGCCAAAATCCATCTTCTAGCTCGGCTTTTTTGGCGCTCAGTCTTTGCCGGTATTTGTTCGAACCTTGGTAACGAAAAATAGTAACGTCTTTAAGTTTAATAGAATTTTTACTCAGGTTTAATGTTGTGGAGTGAATTACCGATTGATTTTGTTTATTTGTCTCCCTTAGCCATAGTCCATTTGGAGATAAAGCAAGTAAGTTTGTTTGTCCCTTAATATGGATTGCATTGAGACGTTCAAATTTAGACAACAGTGCTGAAGCTAAAGGATTTAATGCGGTAATTTGCAACGTACCGAGGATAAGCGCTAAGCCCAAAACGGGTAAGAGGAATTGCCATGCTGAAATACCAGACGCGCGCGCTACCACTAACTCGTAGTTTATTGTCATGCGCAAAAACGCAATCATACTGCCGAATAACACGGCAAACGGAAATGCCTTTTGTCCTAGAAAGGGAAGTTTCAATAAGGACATTTTCAGGACTAAGCTAATACCTACTTCATCACGAGATGATGCTCGTCGAAGCAGTTCAATGATATCGAATAAAAATATCAGACTAAGAAATACGGCAAATACTGATATAAAACACTTTAAAAAATTTCGACCGATATAAAAAGACAGAACCGTCGACATTGCGCTATTTCTATCCTTAGCGGGCCAATTTAGCCTTTAATTATTGTATCCAGAAAATTGCCGTTTGAACCAAATTTTCAATCGTAATGGTATTATCAGAATGACCAGAGAAAAGAAAATCGGCAAACTATTTGCTGCATAAATAAATGGAACCAAACTCAAATTCTTAGCACTTAGATTTATCATGCCAAGATTTAATGCAATCAACGTAACAAATATCACCACCGCAATTATTATCCGTTTTTGGTGACCGCGTCTAGAATAATCACCGGTAAACAAGGTAACGAATGCGATTAATGCAAAACCTAATGCTGTCATAGGGAAGGCTAATCTTTGATGTCCTTCTACAATAAATTTCCCAAAGTCTTTCGGGTTACCAATGTCTTCTTTTTTTAAGTTTAGAAGTTCATCTACATCACGTTCTCGAGCTTCTCTAAACCGCAAGGCGGGTTTTTCAACAATATCTGTTAAATCTAAAATATGTCGGTCGAAATATACTATTCGGTTAACCCCAGGATTCTTTTTATCTATAACGATACTATTACCTTTTAGGAGAACAACTTTGGCAGAATTGTTAGATTCAACTAATGTTCCGCTTTCTGCGTGGTAGGTAATTGGTTTTTCCTCATTTCTGGCATCGTGAACCAAAAGACCCCGAAGCTCCATTTCGCCGGCGCGTTCTCTAACATAGACGGTGATATCTTTAGCAAATGAATTAAAAACACCTTCCTTCAAGATTATGTTAGCAAGATTATATCTAATATCCCATTGTAGATTTCTGAAGGTTTTATACGTGAGCGGTGTTGCGTACAGCGTCAGGCTGTATACAAGCATTGTCACAATTAGACCAAGTAGAAGTGCAGGTTTGGAAAGGGTAAAAGAACTCATGCCGGTTGCTCTCATGATCGTAATTTCTCGGTCTGAATCAAGGCGTGCATACACAAATAATACTGCTATAAAAACAGAAATAGGTAGGATTTGGGTTAGTAAGTTTGGCAATTGTAGGGCGGTAAGAGTAAGGAAAAGTTTTGCAGATAGTCCCCTATTAACGATGGATTCCACTGCCTTTACTGCAACGAAAAGCCACATTACCCCTGTAATTACAAAGGTGGTAAATAGTGTCGAAATTAAAAGCTGTTTTGTAATATAACGGAAAATTTGGTTCATAAGGCTAAATTATACATCCAACAACGAATAACTGGCAGTATAAAATTTTAACGAAGTACAAAAAAGTTAATAGTTATGCCGCAAAACATATACAAAGTTGGAATTTAAGGTGGGTCGAAGAGAACTATCTTGTTTGGGTTCATCTGGTTATGGGGATCAATTGCAACTTTGATTTGCCGCATAAGGTCAATCTCTATTTTAGATGCATAAAAACAGAGTTCATCGCGCTTGGATAAGCCGATCCCATGTTCAGCGCTGATACTGCCATTCATACCCACTACCAAATCGTGGACTATGTGATTAAAAACCTTTTGTTTTTTAAGAAAATATTTTTGGTCGATTCCTAGAGGTTGGGTCAAATTAAAGTGGATATTACCGTCACCGACGTGCCCGAATGCACAGACACGAACGCCCGGCATTTCTGCCATTACTAATTGAGTTGCTTTTTTTATGAACTCAACAGATTTAGAGACGGGTACAGCTACGTCATGTTTTAGACTCCCTCCTTCTAT